>Ga0209700_103684_pt1 | contig 28898 bp, 10 predicted proteins | sample SiratroredBW_FD_187528 | JGI IMG/M metagenome (GOLD analysis project Ga0209700, IMG submission 187528) | Root nodule microbial communities of legume samples collected from California, USA - Siratro red BW (SPAdes) (version 2) | ecosystem: Host-associated > Plants > Roots > Nodule | place: USA...
AATTCTAAATTAAAAAAAAAAAAAACAGACTTACAAAAACTAATGAAAATACATTCACTTTTTATAAATTAGAATAGCTATTTGAATAATTTTTTTAAAGAGTTTTTATTCCACCAGATTCATTTTAATATTTTTAATTTTATATTTTTCAATTTATTGTATTTAATTTTAAATTAAATTTCCATATAATTTTTAAAGTTACATCAAGATAAAATATTTATCATAAATCTAAAAAGAATTTACTTGTTTAAAAATATTTTATTTACTGTAAAATGTAAAAATTAATATATTTATTTAATATCAATTTTAATAATATAAATAAAAAAATTGTGTTATATTTTTACTAAAATAAAAGTAATATTTAAAGAAAACGATTTGACGTCAACGTCAACCGAAAAGTCAGAGTCAATGGAAGATTATCTTAGGAGTTTGAAGATAAACACTGATGAGACACAATTCACACAATATTTAATATTAAAATCTTGTTCCAGTGTAGACGCCAAATCCAAAAAATAAAAGATAAAAACTGAGGTATTAGCTGTCTAATCTACCTTTTACATGTGGATGAATTAAAGCAGACGACCAAGTCTACTCTCATAATAATTATGTTATAATTAATAATATAAGTTCGTATAATATTACAAACTATAAATCTAAAATTTAACTCTTTATCTAAAAAAATACATCCATCAATAATTTTAATCATAATAAAAAGTATACGTCAAACTCTTTTATTATTTCTTATTTTAATTATTTAAAACAAATATTGATAGTTAATTAAACATACAAAGACCAAGGATAAAAAAATGATGACTTGACTTCATCCAAAGACCATAACCATCACCAAGTTGGATCCGAGACAGATATATCTCAATAATTATGTTCTAAATAAAAGTAAATTTACGTCAATATAAATTATTGAACTCAAAATATAATCTATATATTCAATAATATTTATTATAATTTCAATTATAAATTAATTTATATATTAAAATATTTATTATAATGTTTCATTATATAACATAAATATTTATATAAACTATGCAAAGACTGCATCATCATTAATTAATTAAATAAACATAAAAAATTCATACACAATAAAGACTTGAACCAAAGATAACCTCCATCATTGAGAAATACGAGATAAACAAACCTCAATTACTAATGTTATAATTTAATATATATATATATATATATATATATATATATATATAAGTTAGAAAATTACCATTTTATACATAAATAGGATATTTAATATAATAAGTATTAACATATTTAAGTTTTTTTAGTATAATAAAAAAATATAATTTTAGTAAAAAATATTTAATTATGTTAGTTTTGAAGTAATTAAAAGGAAGGATCAATTTTAATAAGCAATTGAAATATTTTATCCTTCACTTAATTCTTTATAAATTTAGAACTTTTATAATTCTTGTAATATTAATTTATATTTTAAAATATAATTTTTTATTATTATATTAGAAACAAAATATATCAATATTTGTTATATTAAATCGATTATATCCATTTTTTATTTATTATTTTATATTAGTTACAATTTGTATACAGAATATTAATTAGGTCAATAATAATCTTAAACTCAAACAAAGAGATTATTAATTAAATCGATAAAAGTCCTGCCAACAGACAATCCTTTGTCTCAATCTTGTATAAAGAAGTATTAAGGTTTATGTACTTGTTATAACTATTTATTGAATAGTGAAACATTTTAACGGTGATTTGTTCAAAAAAGAACTGGACGTAGCTCAAGAGATTAAGGTGAACGAGTATAAAAATGCTTGTTTCATTTGTGTTTATATATTTTTGTATTGGATGATCTTGCTTGATAATTCTTGTTTATAGCGAATTGAGTTCAAACTCCATTCAACTCCCTTCTAAAGACACTTATTTTTGCTGAAAAAAAAAATTATGTTATTTTCTTTTAAAATATTCATTCAAACACGTTTATAATTATTTATTTTTGTATGAAGACCTTCTATGTGATTAGATTAATTACATAGTATTAATGCCATTTTAAAAGAGTGGTTTGATGCAATAGATTAGACCGTGGAACAAATTTAGAAACAATATGGGAAAATTGTTAAGTTTTTTTTTAATTAAACGTTACTTTAAAGTCGAAATCGTGAACTAATAAAATGGAGGCAATTTATTATTATTTTTTATTTTTAAATATTCTTTTTAATTAAATATGTGATAAGTTTTTTTTGATAAATTTTAAATTTATTTAAAACTAATTTCTTATCAATGAAAAACTAATTTATAAAAATAAAAAAATATTCTGAGATGTTAAGTTTGAATTTGATTAAGAAAGTAGATGAATACGTTTTCATATGTTGCTTACTAATTTTTAAAGAGCATGAAAGTGGTTTAACTCAATTCTATATAAAAAAAAACACCGACTTAGAAGAATTAATGAAAATACATTCATTTTTTTTTTCATGAATTAGAATAGCTATTTGAACGAATTTTTTTTAAAGAGTTTTTATTCCACCAGATTTATTTCAATATTTTTAATTTTATATTTTCCAATTTATTGTGTTTAATTTTATTTTTAAATTAAATTTCCAAATCATTTTTAAAATTACATCAACATAAAATATTTATCATAAATCTAAAAAAAATTGTTTAAAAATATTTTACTTATTATAAAATTTAGTTTTTACATTAATATATTTATTTATTATCAATTTTAATAATATAAATAAAAAATTGTTTTATAATTTTACTAAAATAAGAGTAATATTTAAAGAAAACGACTTGAGGTGAACGTCAACCGAAAAGTCAGAGTCAATGGAAGGTTATCTTAGGAGTTTGAGAATAAACACTGATGATGACACACAACCCACACTATTTATTATGTAAAATCTTGTTCCAGTGGACGCCAAATCCAAAAAATAAAAGATAAAAACTGAGATCTTATCTATCAAGTCTTCCTTTAATATGTGGATCAATTAAAGCAGACGACCAAGTCTACCCTGCATAATAATTATGTTATAATTAATAATATAAATTTGCATAATATTATAAACTATAAATCTAAAGTTTAACTCATATACCTTAAAAAATCTACATTTATCATTAATTTTAATCATAATAAAAAAATATACGTCAAACTCTTTTATTGTTACTTATTTTAGTTATTTAAAACAAATATTAATAGTTAATTAAACATACAAACACCAAGAATAAAAAAAAAAAAACGATGACTTGACTTCATCCAAAGACCATAACCATCACCAAGTTGGATCCGAGACAGATATATCTAATAATTATGTTCTAATTAAAATTACATTTACGTCAATATAAAATATTGAACTCAAAATATAATCTATATATTTAATAATATTTATTTATTATAATTTTAATTATAGTATAATTTATATATTAAAATATTTATTATAATGTTTCATTATATAACATAAATATTTATATAAACTATGCAAAGACTGCATCTTCATTAATTAATATATTAAACATGAAAAATTCATACACAAAATAAAGACTTGAACCAAAGACAACCTCCATCACTGAGAATACGAGACAAAACAGACCTCAATTACTAATGTTATAATTTAATATATATATATATATATATATATATATATATATATATATATATATATATATATATATAATAAGTTAAAAAATTACCATTTTATGCATAAATATCATATTTAATATAATAAGTATTAACATATATAAGTTTTTATAGTATAATAAAAAATATAATTTTAGTAAAAAATATTTAATTATGTTAGTTTTAAGGTAATTAAAAGGAAGGATCAATTTTAATAAGCAATTGAAATATTTTATCCTTCACTTAATTCTTTATAAATTTAAAACTTTTATAATTCCTGTAATATTAATTTATATTTTAAAATATAATTTTTTATTATTATATTAAAAACAAAATATATCAATATTTATTATATTAAATTATTATATCATTTTTTATTTATTATTTTATATTAGTTACGATTTATATACAGGCTATTAATTAGGTCGATAATAATCTTAAACTCCAACAAAAGGATTATTAATTAAATTGATAAAAGGACGATCTTTTGTCTCAATCTTGTATAAATCTTGTATAAAGAAGTATTAAATATTTTCATAAATAATGTAATGTCTTAAAAATTAACTACTCATATTATAAACTCATTAGAAAAAAATAAAAATTTGTATTTTCTTTTCATATGTTATTCTTCTTATATCTGTATCTATATTTATCAATGACATCTTCTAAAATATTTATATTAAGAAATTAATATCTAATGCAATATATAATACTTACATTTACGAAGAAAGTTAACGAAAGAAGGTAAGTTTATTATAATAAGCCGTATATGTAGGTATGTCCAATGATGCTGAGTTTGAATTATTAACAGAGCATCTCTTCATCACGTCAAGGATTTGGTTTCCGTCCTTTAATTTGGAAAGCACCAATTGTAGATACTTTATCTCTTCACGCACTTAATTCCCCATTCTGCACTATCGACCCTTCAATTTATTAATTATTATCGGTATTCGATCCTTAGATCAGAAAAGTCTACAAAAAATTATTTTAGACTTATTACCCTTTTTATTGATGTTTTATTTAAATTAAAAGTTAAATAAAAATGAAAAAACAATATATAAGTAAAATAGAAATATAATAAAAAATATGTATTAATTATTTGGATGGATATATGATAAACACAATTTTAATCATACTTACAACCTTTAATTATATATTTAGTAGACTGCAATTAATAATAAATTTACTATTTTAATCAAAATTCGTCTAATTGAGGTTTATTTCTAACATAATTATTATTTTTATTAATTTTGTTTTCTGGTACAGCAGACAGTTTCATCATTCCTACTATATCCTCACCGGTCTGATCAAGTAAAAACTCAAAATTACTTCTCTCAATAGGAAAAGAAAATATCAATAAAAATCAGAGAATAGAATTTACAAAAATTCATAAACTGATTTAGAAGCCAATATTATGCAAATATATCAATAACAGACTTCAAAAACTTCAGAAGATTGAAAAGTGAAAAAACTGTAAATATAATCTAAAATCTAATATTTTTTTCAAGATTCTTGAAGCGAAGAAATCTATCAATAAATACAACTTTCAAGAGAAAAATAATAAAGTTTCGTAATAACATTTATAAAACAAAGGAGAGCATAGTCTTAACGTTCTTCCTTGTTTTCATTTTACCTTCTTATGAGAAAACTAAACTTGTTTGGTTAATTCTCTTTTAATTTTATAATAAATTCTATAGTTTTGTATAATTAAAGTTTCATTTTTTAATATCTATATTTTTTGTGTGTTATGGTATGATCTTTTTGAATTTTTGAATTTTAATTTTTGTCAATGAAATTGTTTTTGAACACTGATAATTTAAATCTGTTTTCTAATTGAATTTTTTTTACTTAGTTTACCGTATTTCAAATAATTTTTTGTTTGTATAATTCAAGAAGTAATATATTAAAAATCTTACGAGTAGACCTATAAAGATAAGTAATGTATTAAATATATTAGGAGATGCATATTTCATTAATTAGATTTTATTAGATTAATTGAGATATGTTTGGAAAATTCAATCTTGTTTGAATATTGAATAAATTATATATATATATATATATATATATATATATATATATATATATATATATATATTAATTGATGAAGAATTTGTTGTTTAGAAAGCTTGAGACTCAACTTGTGTTCTGTACTGTTTTAAGTCATTTATTTTATTTTTCTGTATTTTAATAACAATTCTCCTTTTACTTTACAACTAACTTTGATGGTTTACAAATAAGTTTTCAAAATAATTGGACTTAATATTGGATTTGGGAAGGGAAGGGAGGGGAAACAACATGAGATTGACTTTTACCTATTTATACTAATCATTTCTTCAGTATTAGACAGTTTAATATTTTTGCCTTAGACGATTAAAACTGAAATTACAATCTAAAATTGCGTTAAACAGTTAAGACTGAAATCACAATTAATTTGATATCAAAACGACAAAAGAAGAATATAAAAGAGAAAAAAATGACAATTTTATTTTTCTGTCTCTTTCAAAAAACAAGTGGTCAAAGAAAAGGTGAAAAGAAACCTAAACATTAAAAGGTTTTTTTTATGCCGATTCCAAAAATTAAATATAACTCAAGAAAATGTTAAGATTTTATAGCTACAATAATTTTATTTACATAAAAACATTAATTTTATAAAAATTACTTAACATTTAAAATATACTAAAATATATATTTAAGACAACATTTTTTTCTATTAATTTGAGAGTGTTGATATTTTGACATTTTTTTTATTAATAATATTTTATTTCTAATTACATCATTCTTCTAGATAACTGTATGAGTATACTATTTTATTATTAAAACGAAGTTATCATATAATTGTCTGAAAATAATATGATTATCAATATATATATATATATATATATATATATATATATATATATATATATATATATATATATTTGCAATTTAAGGAAGACAATGTTTTTTATATTTGAAACTCACATAAATGCTTTATTTTATTTTCTTTTTCAAAATAAGGGTTGAAATTTTGATAATGTTTCACTCCGATTTTTGTCTATCATATTTATATTCAAATACATGGATAAGAGACATTATTTTCTATCAACATATTCACTAATGAATACCATTTAGGGTTGCTTAACCTTCTATGAGCTCCATTACAGCAGTTTTAAGAAATATGATATATGAACCATTTACTTAGTAACGTAACACTTCCACCCTAACTTAAAATAAGTTCCCAAGTATTGCATATATTTATAACTGGTATCTGGCAAGAAAATATAAAAAATATATGAATAAGGTTTTGGAGAAGAATTATTACACGAACATGTTACTTTTATGTTACAAGAAATACAAATACTCTCTTATTATAGTAAACGTGAAAACATAAACTTGTTATTTTTATGTCAAATGGAAAATGAGTACAATCACTATACTATTAAGGAAAATGAGTACAATATCTATTATTTTTATTATAGAAATTGTTTACACTAGTTTTTCTACAAATAATTTTTGAAAAATAATTAAAATAATTTTTTTTGTATAAATTAAAATTAACTTATACATCAATTAAAAACATAGTTTAGAAAAGTTTAACTAAATCATGCCAATTAATCTATATATAAACTAATGTTAATTTATGGAAAATTTATTTTAATTTCCTTAAAATATTTATGAAAATATTTATTCTAACATTTTTATAATTATTTATTTCTATTCTCAATGATTTCAAACAGCACCAGTCAATCGTTAACATATTTGTAACTTAAATAAATTAGTAACTCTTAAATTTTTTGCGATTATATATAATATTTTTTTAATAGTACAATAAATTAACACTATCATATAATATATTTTTTAAGAAAAATTGGAGGTTAATATAATATATTAAAGTTAGTTTAATGTTTTGAAAATAGTTAAAGAATTCACACTAAATCTAAAAAGATGAATAAAGTAGGTAGCTTAATAAAATAACAAGAAATATTTGTACGTTCTATTTGATACTGTTTTATATAATAAAATATTACATAATAAAATAATAATATATAAAAATATTAAATGAAAGTAGAAAATGAATAATGATATCAAAACATTACCTTCCTAAAATAATTGAAAACATTAGTGTTATTAACTATTTGGATTTGACAGTTACTTGCAAGAAAGAACATCTTTTATATTGTCAGATTAATCGGACACTATTAATATCATTAAAATAAAATTTGTTTGATACAAGATAGATAGATTAAACCGTGGAACAAATTTCATAACAATATGGGAAAATTATTAAGCATTTTCTAATTAAACGTTACTTTAAAGTTGAAATCCGAGAACTAATAAAATGAAGGAAATTTAGTATTTTTTTTAATTTTCTTTTTAGTTTAAAGTTGCGAGGTAAGTTTTTTTTGTGAAATTTCAAAATTTATTTAAAACTAATTTCTCATCAAGGAAACAATTAGTTATAAAAATCGAAATTAATCTAAGAAATTAAGTTTAAATTTAAATTAAAAAGTACATGAATACGTTTTCATAAACTGCTTATTCATCTTTAAGAGCACGAAAGTGGTCTACCTCAATTCAATAATAATAATAATAAAAAAAAGACGGGCTTAAAAAAAACTAATGAAAATGCATTCATGATTTTTTTATGACTTAGAATAGCTATTGAACGAGAAAATTTTAAAGAGTGTTTATTCCACTAGATTTATTTTAATATTTTTTTAATTTCATAATTTTCACTTTATTATGTTTAATTTTATTTTTAAATTAAATTTCCATATAATTTTTAAAATTACATCAACATAAAATATTTATTACAATTCTAAAAAAATTATATGTTGAAAAATATTTTTTTTTACTGTGAAATTTAATTATTGATATATTTTTTACATTAAAATATTTATTTATTATCAGTTTTAATAACATAAATACAAATTTATGTTATATTTTTACCAAAATAGAAGTAATATTTAAAGAAGATGACTTGACATAGTCACCCACCAAATAAAATCCAAAGTAGACCTTCCTCAATAATTATGTTATAATTAAAAATAAATTTACATATAAATTATTTATAATTAAATATAAACACAAAAGTAAATATAACTTATATAGTTAATATAATTATCTTTGCAAAATTTAATAATAATATTTTTATACATAAAAATGTTTATTTACTATTGTTTTAATCATTAGAAATATTTATATATGAACTAAATTATTAATAACAAAACGTATAAAGACTAATGAAAAATAATGAAGGATGACTTGAGGTCAACAAACAGGCCCACCACCATCAAATAGAATCCAAAATAGACATAAGTCGACAATTATGCTATAATTAAAAATATATTTACATCAATATATATTATTATTATAAATTTAAAATATAATTTACAGATTTAAATTTATTTTTTATTATAAATTTAAAAATGATATAATTGATATATTACAATTAATTAATTTAATTATATAAAATAAACATTTATATAATATATTCACAATAATTATTTAAACATATAAAGTTCATCCAAAACAAAGAATCCAAGATAAACACAACTCAGTAATAATTATGTTATAATTAAAAAAATAAAATTGCATAATAGTATAAACTATAAATCTAAAATTTAACTCATATATTTAAAAAATCTATATTTATCATTAATTTTAATCAAAACAAAAACATACGTTAAAAATATTTATTGATTATCTATTTTAGTTATTTAAAATAAATATTAATAGTTAATTAAACATACAAAGACGAAGGATAAGAAAAAAAAAAAAAAAAAAAAAAAAAAACGATCACTTGACTTCATCCAAAGACCACAACCATCAACCGGAATCCAGGATAAGGTATATCTCAGTAATTATGTTTTAATTAAAATTAAATTTACATCAATATACATTATTAAATTCAAAATATAATCTATATATTTAATAATATTTATTTATCTTAATTTCAATTATAATATAATTTATATATTAAAATAATTATATATTAAAATATATTTTTTATAATGTTTCATTATATAAAATAAATATTTATACTATGCAAAGACTACATCATCAATTGATTAATTATGCATAAAAATTCCACACAATATAGACTTGACCTGAACCTAGTGGAGAGCCTCCACCACATAGAATCTCAATCACTAATGTTATATATATATATTAGATGAGGTTTTATAAATATTTTTGTCCAATAAGCATATTATTTCATATTAATATTATTTTAAGTATATAATTCTATATTCATAATAATATATTTAATTAATTATTTTTACTTCTTCAAGATGACCTCTATATAATATTATTTTTGGATAAATTATAAACATATTACTTTTGGACATCTCATCTATGGTACTTTAGTTGAATTAAATGATACTTTGATTGAATAACTCATTAATAATATATGTAATAATTTGTTACATAATTCACATTGGATATATAGAAAATATAACTTATATATAGAAATATAATTTATATATATATATATATATATATAGAAATATAATTTATATATATATATATAGAAATATAATTTATATATATATATATATATATATATATATAAACTATATAAGGAGTTGTTCTTGAATAATTGTAATGGAAAGATACATAAAGATAGATACACAATAACAAATAATTAAAGGGTAACATAAGATATAATTAAGGATAACATAAGTTATAATTAAAGGTGTGTTATGATGTCATGCGCATGATCTGCGACTAATTGTTTCTGATGAATGGAGAGAGAGTCTACACGCCCCGCAAGATGGAGGAGGGAGATCAAAGGCCAATCTTGTTTAGAAGAGATGCATGGCGAAAGTGAGACAGAGGCTTGATAAGTAGATAAACTAGTTGATGACTTGTTGGCACATGAGACACTTGAAGTTCCTTAGAAGCATCCAAGTCGCGAAAAAAATGATGCTCAATGCTAAAATATTTCATGCGAGTGTGGAACACAGGATTGACACAAAGGTAGGTAGCTCCAATATTATCAAAACACAATTGTGACGTCTTGATGATTGGATGACCAAGCTCCTTTAATAGTTCCCGTAACCACAATAGTTCAGTGGTGGTGGTCACTATAGTTCGATATTCAGTCTCCGTTGAAGATTTAGCAACAATGGATTACTTCTTAGGGGACCAAGAAATGACATTGAGCCCCATATAAATAAGATAGGCATTAGACTTGTGATCATGAGTATCTCTAGCCCAATCATAATCATAAAATGGTGTGAGAGAGATCAGTAGCGTGAGAGAGGTGAAGACCATGGTCAAGTGTCCCCTTAGATAGCAGAGTAGACGCTAGGCAGCTTTCATGTGAATTTTAGTGGAAGCTTGCATGTACTGTGATAGTTTATTTACTGAGAAAGAAACATCTGGACAAGCGAGATACAAATATTGTAGGGAACCAATAATACGACCGAACTCCCGGATATCACATGAGGGAGCATTAGACGTTGGAGTCAAATCATATGAAGTAGAAAAAGGAGTAGAGACAGGCTTTGCATCTTGCATGTTGGTAGAAATCAATAACTCATGTACATAGTGGTGTTGTAAAAGAAACAAACCATGAGATGTAGGGAGGATTTTCATACCACGAAATGATGAGGACTCGAGATCCTTTAAAGAGAACTTCAATGCAAGAGCAATCTTGAATGCATTCAGAAATGAGTCGTTATTGCCCGTGAGTAGTAGATCATTTACATAAATAAGAAAATATACAAAAACACCATCCTGATTGTATACAGATAAAGAAGTGTCAGATCGTGAATTAAGAAATCTATATGTAGTAAGAAAATCCTTTAGAGCATTATACCAAGCACGAGGTGCTTGTTTGAGACCGTACAACGCTATGTGAAGCTTGTATATATAATCTGGAAAGTGAGAATTGACAAAACCTGGTAGTTGAGACATGTAAATATCCTCCGAGATACTACCATGAAGAGATGCATTATTAACATCCATTTGACATAAAGGCCAACCATTAAAGAGAACAATGCAGAGAACCAGCCTGATAGTCAGAGGCTTAGTGATTGGACTATAGGTTTCAGTATAGTCAATACCAGGACATTGATGAAACCCTTTGACAACAAGACAAGCTTTATATCGAATTTTAGAGCCATCAGGATCCCGCTTTAGACGAAAAACCCACTTATTACCAATAATGTTGAATTGTGGTTGCTTAGGGACAAGAGACCATGTACCATTGGCAAGTAATGCATTAAATTCTTCTGACATTGCTTGTCTCTAATCATAATGTTTCAAAGCCTGGGAAACACAAGAAGGTTCAATTTGGTTGGATAGAGGAAATTTGGTGGCTAGGTGAAGCTGTTTGGGTTTAAAGATGTCATTTTTAGATCTTGTGACCATTGGGTAGGACGGTTGTTTCGGTCTACGTGAGCATGAGGATGAGTCTACATGTGTGGAAGGATGAACCCAAAGTGTACAAGATATCATGATTGGATGGAGGAGAGGATTTAGTAGAATTTGGTAATACATGAGGATGGGATGAGGTAGGCGGTGATGTTGGCATGGATATAAGTGAAGATAAGTTTTGAGATGTGGTAGGTAAAGAAGAGACAATCGAGGTGGAATTTGAATTTTGAGATATAGGTGTTGGAATGATTTGTATATGGTTTGAGGGTGTGTGGCCAGATGATTGTATGCAAGTAGGGATGGATGTTGGAGAGAGAGAAGATCTGGTTGTAAGTACAGAAGAATAAGGAAAAATATTTTCTACAAAGCGCACGTGTCTTGAGGTATATAGTTTTTCAGTTTTAAAATTGTAACACAAATAAGCACTTTGAGAGGAACTATAATCTAAGAAGATGAATGGTTAGGATTTTGGGAGAAGTTTGTTATGAACGTACAGGCCAACCAAGGAAAACAAAGACATCTGAAGGTACGTAGCTTAAAGTAATTTGGTGAGGAGTGAAATAAAGGCTTGAGAGGTGCCTTCATGTTTAAATTAGGTGAGGGCATGTGATTTATAAGATAACTTGCAGTTTCAAGAGCATAAGACCAAAATGAGATGGGTAAAGAAGCATGGTGGAGAAGACAACGAGCAGTTTCAACAAAATGACGGTGTTTTCTTTCAGAAAGCCCATTGTGTTCTAGGGTATAAGGTAGAGTTGTTAAGTGTGTTATTCCATGTGTTTGAAAAAAGACCTCAATTTAATATATTCACCACCATTGTCTGAGTAAAAAGTTTTAATTTTTGTATTTAATTGATTTCAATAAGAGATTTGAAAATTGAAAAAATATGAGAAACATCATATTTATGTTTAACCGAATAAAGTCACACATATTTTGAAAATTGATCAATCAAAATGACATAATAAAAATGACCATTTATTAAAGAAGAAGGTGTACATCAGATTTATGTTTAACTGGATAAAGTCACACATATTTTGAAAATAGATCAATCAAAATGACATAATAAAAATGACCATTTATTGAAGAAGAAGGTGTAGGACCCATACATTTGAATAAATCAATTCTAATGCTTGACTACTAGACAAGTAGACCTAGAAAATGACAATGTTTTTGGTAGTGTTTTTTAATTTATATTTAGTCTCTAACTTAATTAATTTAGAATCTAATGACATAGGTCACTGAAACTTTGGTATCTAATGTTAGATACCAATTATTTGACTTAATTGGTCACTAAATTCAATCATTACTTCTATTTTGTAGTTAGTTAGCAACCAAAATTTAATTTGGTGACTATTTTGGTCACAATTAGCAATCATTTCATTTGGTAGCTAAATATTGGTCTCTAAATAGCTTTTTTTCTTATAGTGATCAAATACACGTCTTCCAAGCATTCCAAGCATGTGTTTCAACCAACATTTCAATGTTAAATGCAAAGATGTACATACCTCTTGTGGACGTGAAGACAAAGACTTGAATGGCAACAAAGTGATGGATGACACACGACAATGATGACGCGAAGTGAATGGTGATGTGAAGTGATCAATGACACATGAAAATTTGATGCGAAGTGAAGAATGACACATGAGAATGGTGACTGGAAGTGCCAACGAAGTGTTGAATGACACACGAGAATGCACGAGGCGAGGCGCATGAGAAGCAAGATGAAAATGAAGATGGACGAACCAGTAAACACAAAACAAAAGTGAGACACACGAGAAATGATAGCATAAGAGAAAAAAAAGTAGTTTAGGGTTAAAACATGATATATTACATCGGTTACTCGAATAATAGTGATAAATTTGGAAGAAAGTGTTTTCTAAGTAGTAATTTAGTAAGAGTGATGAAGAGTGTTAACACTTGGTAATGATATATTTACGAAGGTAATTTATGTTTAGATGAACAATTTTAAATTTTTTAACGATTTTTGAAGTTGTGCTTGATGACAACTTCAATATTTTTTTTAATACAAATTATGGTTGCAAGCACAATTTCACTTTTATTTTTCTATTTTTTTAGAAGTTGTGCCACTCATCTTTTTCTATTTTTTATTTATTATATGATCTGAATATATTTTTAATAAATAATGCAAATAGATTTTTGGCACATACGTCCTTTTAGATATTTTTTTTAGAAATGACTATAGTTTTTATTCAATTCAAATTTTCTTAATAAATTATTTTTTAATAATCAAATGAATTTTAGAAAATAAAGAAAATAAAAGAATATTATTACTCAACAAAAAGAAATACAAATTAATAAAGAAAACAAATAGTACAATATATGATTTGTATTACCTATATTTATAAATAATTTCCTTGATTATAGAAAGGCGTATTCGAAATGTGTTATAAACATATAACATCCAATCTAGCTCAACTTATAGATTCTATTTAAGGGAGTACAAACCTTATTCATTTTTTGTAGAATCTCCAGATTTTTCTTTACTCCTCTTTCATTTTAACTCTTTATTAATTTAATATGTTTATAAATTAATTTTCAATACATTATTTATTTATGTATTAATATGGAATGAGTTCACGTCTCATTGTATTTAAACTAGTGACTTTAATGTGGTACAATTTAAGGCTATGAGAATCCCACAAAAGTTGAGTTCAACTAACATGATCTGAACTCATCTTCATGGACCCTGAATAAAATTTCTCCTCTTGTGAGAAGAAAATTGTACTGTTAGTTGCTATGTTATGTGCTGTAAGGAAAATTTAAATTCAGAAAGGGATTTTGCACTGAAAAAACCTTTGTTAAGCTCCTATTTTCACTTGATATTGTAGAAACACACTACACTGCATGGCTAAGCCCAACTAATAACAATTTTTAAAAGAATTACAGAGAGATGGCATAACAAAAGAATGTTTTGGAACATTCCAATTAACAAACATGAAGAGAAGTTTTATTTTCTTGAAAATGTCCAATGCATTTGGGGGCAGTCTCCAGAAAAAATTCTACTGCTAAATATTTGAGGTCAAGCTGATTCTAAACTTTTGACGCACTTTTTAGCCTGTCATAAGAAACACAAAAGCAAATGAGATTGGAAACAGCCCAATTTAACAGGTTAAACCAATGTGAGTTTTGTGAGAATATCAATATGAATAGAGTCAATACAAATTTCTTTTGCAAATTTAGGGTTTTCTGATCTCTACCTCAACAGATAAGTATGCTATAAAAATAAACTAGAACTCCATGAGGTAGGAGGTGATATAAAGGAAAGGGCAAGTATAAAGCTATTACAAAGCATTCAGCTTGTACCTGCTCTAAAGTTAGAAACATGATCACATTCCAAGATCCTAGCCGACCAAAATTTGGTATGAACCCCTTATAGAAGGCAAAAGGTCCCTGCAAACATTACATTCCAAAACAAATTAAGTGTGGCAAATGATACTCATTGACAATGCAGTTCCTTTTCTAATGAAGTTTATTAGAACAAGCTATGTGAAGACCAAAATTTACACATTCAGTATTGTTGAAATTGAAAGAATTTTCTTGGACAATAGAATTCACACTCAAATAAAGGAAAAACATCGCACAACATAACCATGAAACTGATTACTTTCTTTTATGAAATAAGTGTGAGAAAATGAGAATGTACAATGATGTAATGTAACCAAAACTAGAAATTATGAAGGGAGTTTGTTTAGCAGATCCTGCTTAGTCAAGAACCACTTAAAATTTGATACCAAAATGTTGTGATGCATTTTATTAAAAAACCAGAGTAATTATATTCACACAATTTACTATTTAAAATCAAAGAAAACATGTCAGAGAGAAAAATAGTAATAGTGGAAAATAACCATACGTCATTTTTTAATGTCTTGATGAAACAATCAAGGGTGCTTTTGTAACTAGAATCTCCCATCATTCTTGACTTAACCTGTACATACAACAAAAAGAAGATAGCACAATGAATTAGGGAAATGATAAGAGCACCGAATAATGAAGTAATAGAAAAAAATGTTGTCATGAAATCTACCCTATTTGATCTAAAGATTAGTTGTCAGCAACAAATTCAACCATTTTCTAATTATCACTGGATTTATCAGTTTATCATAGTTGAATAAAGAAGAAAGTCTGAAACTTATCGCAAATTGTAGGATATTAGCACACTATGTGTAACATGACACAATATAACATGACAAATCAAACACCAAGAAATTACCACATCAACAGGGGAGCCAACACAAACTGCAAAAAACCCTGCCCCTAGACCAGCAAGAAGATGAGTTAAAACGTTGTCGGTGAATCCTGGAATTTTCAAAATAGTCTGCAACAAAAAAATATTAAGGTTATTCTAAAACAAAATGAAGAAATTACAAAGTTTTACTCCAAAAGGCAGTGCAGTGTCTTTTGCATTACCTGTTTCACTTGATCATAGCTGGCTAATTCAGCAGCATTAATGATACCATTTCTTGCTATGTTGGGACCAATCCCAGTCCAAAGAGCTCCAACTCCTTCCTGTGTGCAGGAATCAGGTTGAACAAAACTAATTATTACCTCAAAAAGCATTGAATACACCGTCCCATTTTCACAAACCATATCAAGTTATATGCAAATACCTGTCTCACTATTGTGGAATAAGCATTCAATGATCCAGTGTAACGCCTGGGCACACCAGGGGGCAATTTTCCTTCAGATTGAAGTCTAACTTTCACAAGATCTGTTGGATTAGCCACTGAAATTGCCACAGCACCTGTTGATAACACAAGTTCATGTACTTCAACATTATAGTTTTGCATAATGTATCAATAATTCTAAATCAGAATTTAAAAAAAGAAAATTCACATATTAGCATATAGAAAAAATCATCTCTGCAACACAATGTCCAGGACTGGGCTTTACCAGTTGTAAATCCAGCGAGAATTTTCTTCGCCAATGGAACATCTCCGACATGGTCAGGTCCAACATAGAAATTCTTAACCTGTTATAAACCCCGTGACATCTAGGTCATCAGATCACATAAGCAAACGGTAGAAATGAACATTCTCTAAGACAAGGTTCCAAACTCACAGGCTCATATAATGCAATTCTTAAACCTCCATTCAAACATTGACGTTGTAGCCCTGGCACAATCCCCTTCCAAAGTGCTGAAAGACCTTCTTCCCTGCCAATGGTTGCAACGGTTCCAAGCATGCCCCTATATTTAGGTAAGGCCACCACATCACCAACTACAGCCTGTTTCTGAAGCTGAAGCCTAACTTTTGCAGTGTCCAAAGGAATAGTACACACCTGTGTTATTGGAGCAATAATTTCAAGCAAATAGTTATATACAATACAAGGACTAAGTGTTTGTAAAAGCAATATGACAAGACACAAGACAGTTTAGTAAATATATAACAAGCAAAACCAATTACCAATCTTCACATAGAGTAACAGGATGAAAATTCACAACTAAGGAAAATTTTAGTATAAATCTTTAACTGCTTCATGTGAGATGTCTTATGAAATATTATTTGTTTCTTATGCAATAATTTCACTGCAGCCAAAGATATAACAGGTTCGTCTGCAAATACCACAAACAATGCTTTCAGAATCTTCCCACCCTTCTAATTCCAAGATCCAGAAACCATAGAATAAGCAAGGTTTCGAAATTGCGGATGTAGTCATAGTTTTTTTCATGATTGGAGCCAATGTGGCCATAATTACAGTTGTAGAGAGAATTCAAAACACTTCTTGTTGTGGCCAAAATAACAGATGCGGAAGGTTTTACAAAACCTCAGGAATAATCAACGTCCATATTGAACCATGAAAACCAAACAAACAAGTACGAAAATTGAAGGCTTTTCACCATCATATAAGTAAAAAAAAAAGAAAAATCCTCTATAACCATTGTTCAACACAACACTAGCAACTAGCAATTGGTTACACAATTATACAAGCAAACCATATATATTTGATCACTAAACACAGTTTCACCTCCCAAATTCAATTCAAAAATCAACTATGGACTAGTTAAACGAAAACTCAAATGCTCATCAGACGCATGATTTGTCACAACATAGCACAATCACCTAAGACTTTTAAGAAAAGGTCCATCGTAGCTAACACTGCAGATAGGATCTGTTACTGTACGTAGCAAGAAATTATGGCCCAAAAAAGACGGGATTTAACTCATGATCACAACAAAGAGAGGTTACCCAGAAGAGAAAGTTTGATAAAGTGAATACCCAGATGAGAGTTATTGGAAAGAGAGATCTTAGTTTCTTAGATGTACCTCGGCGAAACATGCAGCGAAAGCACTGCTGGCGAAAGTGCCAGCAAAGGAGATATCGGATTTGGAACTGCCACCTCCCACCATTGCTTCGGCGAGGCCAAAAAATGTTCAATTCAAAAAGGTAATAGAAAACAAAACGTGAAGAAAGACAAGAAGAAAAATAGTGAAATCAGAGAAAAAAAAATGGTGTTCAGCACAACGATATCATGACAGTGAAACTCAGTACTAGGCAGAGGAGTTCTTATATAACTGTTAAATAACTGAATCTGTATTAAAATCTAAATACAAAAATTAATTTTAGAATGCAATTACACGTATTATGGTGGTCAGTAATTTGAATAATTATTATAGCAATGACTTGAAACATGTGTTACACTGTATTCTTATTTTAGTTTGACCTATGAGCCCATGTTTTAAGCATGCTTATATTTTGTATAGGAAGATAGTCCTTTAAGATTTATTTTCCTTATTTTAGGTAGAGAGATGATAAGGACACAGTCATGAATTGAATGAACTGTATTTCCCTGTATTTGCTTATGCAATTCCATGTGTCTGAAGATAGTGATTAAAGGCCATAACTAAGGTTGCGTGAATGTTTCAGTTTGACTTCCTAAACTCACATAATCACCGCTGCACACAATAAACCTTCTCAAGAAACACATTATTTAACACATTTTACATATTTATATTTTTACTCTATATGGTAGAAAAATGAGAAAATTAAATGCATTCTTATGGTGTAATTGCCATTTTTTTGTGGTAAATTAATGAAGCCAAAATATTGACATCAAATGACTTCATATGTTAAACTCACTCATTTTTAAAGTTGATCAACTTTAAATCCTGCAATATTATAAAGATTTGATTATCATGCAGTGATAAATTGTTTGAATGTAGGATTAGATTGTTGATTTACTTAAATGTATAAAAGTTAAATTCTCAGCGTGTATCATGATGGTCATATTCATATTAAATATTTTGAATATGTGTGTTTTTATTGATAAATAACTAAAAGAAAATTTCAAAATTTGTTATTAATGAGTAAATTTAATACATTGGTAATATTATTTAAAATTTTTTAACAAAATTAATTAATTTTATTGATGTAATTAAGTTAAAAATGACTTAGCTGACGGACACGAAGTATCATTTAATAAATAGGACGAGTCAAATTCTTTGATAGAAATTAATTATCAATATGGATATTAAATATTAATAAAAAGACAAAAATAAAAATAATTTTAAACATGACGTTAAACTACCTTAATTGCGATCCACACGTTTATTATCTGAAATAGATTAGCAAATAAAAAGGTTTAAGTGCCAGCAAAGTCTCTAAGTTAGTATCATATTCCTTAACCATACTTTTGTGATACAGAAATGGTGCCCTTAAACGTACAAATTCCACGTTTTAAAGTATCAGATACTTGTAGAATTAGATCATTGCTATGAAAAAGAGGGACAAAATGGACAAAATGGCACAGTTCATATGTGAACCTCACATTCAATGGTTGGTCATTACCTATGATGCAGGATATCATATACTGTGCGTATCTGATACCAAAATAAACTTGTTGACATCGTATAGTTTCCATTCTGTATAATTTCGCTCGAAAATTCTCAGAATGAATAATTTTTTCTTTTATCTTCACGATAAGTAAATTGTGTCAAGCTGAATTATGCTAGTATAGTATGATTTTATTAATTCAGCTTGAAATTGTGGTACCATAACACGATTTTTGTGTTGAAGCATAGCAAGTACAATTTCATTTAAGTTTTACACTATAATTAAGTAACGTTAATAGAAATCATGTACTAGGAGCACGATTTCAGGAGAGTTGTGGTTGTGTAAAATTGTGCAGAAAGAGGACTATTTCCTAAGAACGAAAATCATGTAATGTAAGTAGGATTTCAACATAACTACAATTATGTAAAGAGAGTACAATTTCAATGATTTTATAATTGAACTAAAATATTGATAGTATGATATGATTTCAGTGTTTTCTACTTATTTAAGTTATTCTTTTACCTTCGTTGAATGAATACACAATACGAAATTGACCAGTTCATTTGCCGTATGAATATAAAGGTTATGGGAAAGTAATTATAATTTAGCAAGTGAGATATTTTAGTAGATATGTTTAGGAACTAATTACATTTTACATTTTGTAATATAATTAAGACAATTAATATTTACATGCGATTATTATTTATTGTGAATAATTAATAGTTATGGAAGTTAATATAATGTAATAGAATTCATGTTTTAAAGTTTGATATATTGAAATTGTAATTGTAGTGCGAATTTTATTTATATATGAAAGATGCATATTTATGTAACAAAAATATTATTTTTTTTACTTACACAATTGTTTTTTTAATAATATAGTGTTATAATGATAAAGTGTTTTAGAAATAATTTGAAAATTTTAAATCATATAATATGATTATTTAATTAAAAAAAATTATAGTTCATGAAAAACATAAGTTATTTATTTGAAGATAATAACATGGTTGTTGTAAATTTTTGTTATGAAATGTAATCAATAAGAAAATTAAATGATTGTTAATGTTTTTTTCTTTTACAAAAAATTTATGGTTAGTGTACATAAGAAGTCTTTATAGAAATTCAAAATTAGTGAAGTAAAAAAATTGTTAGTTTCATATAAGGAAAATTGAGTAATTTTATTTTGATAGTAATCTTATATTTTAATTTATAGTTTAGGGTTTATATGATGATAAAATGTTGATAGTAACTGTCATGGTAGGTGGAGTTAAATTTGACTAATTTGAGTGAAAATAATTGTATTTAAGAAGTAAATAAATATAATAATAAGAAAAGTTAAAAGAAAAGATTTTTTAATGATAAATAGTACAATATAAAAGTTCATTATTATGATTGTAAAATATAATAATTTAATTGTACTATAAGGAGGTTTTCTTCTCTGTCTCCAGGTCTTGTCTGGTGTGATGGGGTGACACTGGATGATAGTTGTCATTGTTGTGTGGTATATGTGACTAGGGTGTAGGCATTGTGGGCTGATAATATTGCAAGGATGACGATGGATGGAATGCAAATGGTGGGGTGAATGACGAGGTTCCAAATATATTTGGTGGAGGTGAAAAATCAGGCATTTGAGAGGAGAAATTGTTAAATGTAGATGACACCGATTCATCATAGATGGTCCATGTATATGGGTGGTGGAGGTGGAGGAACACCATAGTGACTTGATTGACCAAATATTTGAGCATGAAACTGTGGATGGAAAGAAGAAGACCCAACATCTTGATGCAGAGGGTATCTTGTGATGTGTCATATTGTAAGAAAAAAATATTAAAGAACTAAAAATACACAATGAAAACAATAGGTGTGTAAACTTACATCATCCTCACCTACATCTTATGGAGGCGAAAGGTACTAGATAATATGATGAATATACCAGTGCATGTATGTCATGTGGTCACACATCAAAAGTTACAATTGTGTGTTTTCATTAACTTTACTTTGTGTTCTTATGGATGAAAATATAATTACAATTGGTTGTGGTATATATAATTTGTGTGTTAAAGATGCAATATATCACAAAGATACAAGGATTTTTTCTAAATGATGTGCTAGGCCACCTTTTTATACATTTATGACTCTGAGCATGAACTACAAAACAGGATGTTGGAAGCCCATCAACTTCATCAAACCACTTAACAAATTTTACATGAGTGCTATCCTTTTATGTGTGCAACTTAGACAACTCGCTCAAAAACTAAATATTCACAAATATATTGTATTCATTGAAGATTGTCACGCTAATCAATCCGTAATGCAATCTTTCAACTATGCGACTAAATTTTAAAAACATGGACTATCACATGCAAATGTTATTGATTTTAAATGCCCAAAATTGAAGAAGAACCACAATTTCATGCAGTTGTATTGAAACACATGATACATAAGTCTTACGGAACTCTTAATCCTACATCACCATGTATGAAACAAAATCACTGCAAAACAAATATCCTGGAGATTTCTTGGAAGAACCACGTCAAGGTAATGATTCATATCTACAGTAAAAAGGACGTTTCAGTGAATCAATATTTATAAATAGCATTGTGATTGTTGACAATAGAATGATGGTTCCTTATAACCCTTGGTTGTTATTAAAATATGATAATATGATTGTCATATAAATATTGAGGTGTACAACAACATAGTATTAAATATTTGTATAAGTATACTTACAAAGGTCCATATTAAGTAGCATGGAAATTCATAAATGATAATTATAGATGTAGTACAACAACATAGATGTAGTACAACAACGTTATATTGATGCTAGATGGATTTGTGTTATAAAGACTTTATGAAAAATATTCAAATTTACATTCAATTGAATGACTCCTTTGAAAGATTATAAATTCATTTATCAAAAATCATGCTCGCACAGTTCTTTACCCTAAATTATATTGATCCATAATCTAGAAGTTATGTGTATAGAGAAATTTCATAACATTATTATTAGTATAAGAGACACAAGGAATGGTATGCAAGAAGGTTAAGAAAAAAAATTATTGCTTGAATTTGTAATATAACTCCTATAATAGAAGATAAATTCTCCTTGCGTATTTTTATTTTCCACACAAGAGAGTCAACTAATTGGAAATACTTCTTATCATCAAATGAAACATATTGTTCTACAATTAAAAAAGCAGTTGAAAAATGGAAACTTTCAAAAAGTGACTAATAAATAAAAATAAATCATCTACCTCAAAATGAAAATTTTCAAGGTCCAAAATTGTCCTCAGTGATACTTACTATATCTCTTTCTTCATTGTGAAGTTGAAACACTCGTTGAATTGTTATCACAAAGATAATAAAAATCAATTTGGTAGATTATTGACAATGGATATTCATGCAATATAATCATTAGAGCAAACTCTCATTTTACATTTTCTTCATTATAACTTCCATAAACTAGCTCCTTTTTTGCAATTGTAATAAAGAAAAAAAAAAAACAGTTTTCGTCCCCTTTCTTCCCTTGTTAAAGAAATATTTTGATACATATCTACATGGTGGTGCAAGTGCTTCGTTTATCCTCCAAGCAATTTATTGCAATAGTTACATTTAACTTTGTATTCTCCAATAACTTTTATCTTTTGAAAGTATTGACACACAACACTTTTTAGCCTCCTTTCCTAGATTGTGTTGTCGAATCTATTTCATTAAATACTTTTGAAGGTGTCATAGAATAATTCAAGGGAGTTTAACTTGCATAGTCGGAACCTTGAAATAGAGCTGGTTGTTTTGAAGATTGTGAGATTGATACTTATAAATCTTGATCTCCAATAACTCTTAATCATTATCTCCACGGTGCCAACAAAAATTACTGGCACACCTTCAATAATACTTCTTGAAGTATCAGATAAAATATAACAATAAAATATCTCACGCCACCACAATGCTGAACGCGTGCAGTATCCTGCTGTTGTTGATGCCTTTGTCCCCCTTGAGATTGGACGACGTTTGAGTTCTTAGGGTTTTATTTCTCGTATTTTGTTTTGAATTATATATAACAAACTTTGAAGTGTTCCAATTTATGTAGAAATCAAAGTAGTACTTGTTTATATTTATAAAAACAAAGTACTAGTTATTTATATTTATAATCACCATATTAAAAATTGAGATTATAGTTAAGATTAGATTCATAAAATTATAAATCACATAATCGATTTTATTTTTTAAATAATATATTTTAGTTTACCAAATTAGCTTACAATAAAAATTTTGAGTATATTGACCCAAGTCACGTTAATTCTTTTTACTTAATTTTATCATACAAATAATTAGAAAAATATAAAGTATGTATAAATTATAAATAAAAAATAATTATTAATATTAATGTATATTTATTGTAACAATATATATATTATATATGAAAAATAAACTGATTTATACCTAATTCTTCAAATAATTGATTTCAATAATTATATATATATATATATATATTTTCATTCATAATATTTTCCTTTCTTTTTTTTCCAAGACAGCTATAATATAATTAATATCTTTTCAATCTATCTATATTCAATATAATCTATCAATTCATAATTATATTATTGACGTAAAATAATTAAATCAATAATAATTGTTTACTTTATAAAAAAATAAAAAAGTATATTAAACATGTTATATAGTTTTCTATTTATTCTTTTTTTTATTTTTTATCGATGAAAATATGTTTACTTAATATTTTTTTCTCCTTATTATATTTATGATGAAATTAAAAAGAGAAGATGTTATTTAAAATATTTTTTATTCATCTTAAAAACAGTTTTATTTTCTTTTAAATATAAAATTATTAAAACATGTTCACTGGTTGAATTAGATAAAATCATTATCAACCTACTAAAAAATATTTATTTAATTGATTCAGTTCCTATATTTTTTATATTAAAATCAATTTAATCTAATTCATTTTAATTTTTATCATCTTATTTCACAAATGTTCATTAGTAATTTCAAAAATATATCAATTAAAAAAATAAAAACAAATCTATAACATTTATCAAATCAATCTCAAACTTTAGTAACCAATCCCTTCTATGCCTTCAAATCTTATCATTCATCTATTAATCCAAACAATCCTCTTACCCATACATAATCCACTCAAATTTCTTTAAATTTATTCTCTCAAATTTACTCTTCCAACCAAACAAAACCTTAATGTTTCAAATTATAAAATACTTAAAAAAAAATAAATTAAAATATATTTAATATATATATATATATATATACATTTTCACCCATATCAATAATCACAATTAGTTAATATAAGATAAAGTTATAATAAACACACAATTCATATAATAAAAATATCCTTATTTATTTATTGAATATCCGGACCTAAATTTTACTGTTTCAACAATTCCATATTTATAAAAAAACAAATTCTTAAAAGGCTTATTTTCTAAAAGAATATTGATAAAATATGAAAACAACTGTTATAATTTAGGAAAAGTGTGTTTTTATAATCCTAATTTTTAAAAACGAAACAGAAAAGATACATATCCTCAAAAAATAACTGCATAAAACGTGTCAATCAAGTTCAAATGTGCGTCTACTGTTCCTCTTCTCCCTCAAAATCAAAACCCTCTCTTTCTCTCTGACTCTCAGCACTGTAGCAACGATGACAGAGATGGTAGACGAAAACGGCGTGCCGATTTGGATGCGCAACCGCTCCAACCCCGTGGCGACTATAAACGCGGTGAACTACAACATCCCCGACAACACCTACAAACTATACGACGTCACTTTCCAAACCCACACCATCCACACCCTCGTCACCTCCCATCCCTCCCATATCGCCACGTGGCTCTCCAGAAACACCGACCGTCGCCGGGGCCTCATGGTGGGCCTGGACATTGAGTGGCGGCCCGACACTCGGCCCAACTCGCAAAACCCCGTAGCCACCCTCCAACTCTGCGTGGGTCACGCCTGCCTCGTCTTCCAGATTATTCACTCTCATCACATTCCCCACTCTCTCATTTCCTTCCTCCGAGATCCTAATGTTACTTTCTTCGGCGTTGGAATACGCGCTGACGCCGACAAGCTTCTTCAGGACTATGACCTCCACGTGGCCAATGTGAGTGACCTTCGTTCTCTGGCAGCGGATAAGCTTTGGCGTTACCCTCACTTGAGGCAGGCTGGGCTGAAGACGCTGTGCCTCCATGTTCTGGGCGTGGAGGTTGAGAAGCCGCAGAGGATCACCAGGAGTTTCTGGGACAATCGCTTGCTCTCCGCCGAACAGGTTCAGTATGCTGCCATTGATGCCTTTCTCTCCTATGAGATTGGACGCCAGTTGACTGAACGCGTTATTTGGTAGTTCTCTTCTTCTCTCGTTTCTCACTCCTACCTTTGCTAGGTTAGTAGCTTCTGCTGTTTCTGTCATTTCTTACTGCCACTGTTAACTTTGCGTGTTTTGTTACCATTCCGAATGCTTTCTTTTATGTTTCTGAATTGAGTACCTTTAATTTCCGATGTCTGTCATTCTGCTGTTTGCTATAATTCGACGAATTTATGGCTTTATCACCAGTTTACTGCTGTTGATACGCATGCGGTTATTGGTTATATTACCTACAATTTCACTGTGATTAATGTTGACGTTGGATTTAATTGTGTTCATGGAAAACTTGTGCAGATAGTAGTTTTTTTATGCATCAAAAAACAAAACTTTGGATTAATCCAATTTTAGATTCTGTAACAGCGAATCCAAAATAATTACAATGAATTTAAAAACAACGCAATCTCTCTTAGTTGTTATGGAACGTTTGTTTGCGATTCTAAAATTAGTCCCAAATATAATATAAGAGCTTAATTCTGATATTGTTACTTAACGCATTTAAACTATTTTAATGAAAATAATAACGTTAAAGAGATATAATTAATAACAAGTAAAATGACTTCAAATAATGTTACAATGGTATAATTTCCATTCCATTTTCTCAACTAAAATTATGTTACAAATACGATATCTTTAGATAAAATTTCCTTCACTCCTCGTTTTATAGGTTGTTAAATGTTATAAGAGGAGTTTATTTTCAAATTCTTATCTTTACCTACATTCACTGTATTTTATTTTTCCAGATTTCTGATAATCATTTTTACTTATAATTATAATTCTTAATTTTGTTATCAGTTTTAACGGAAATTTGAAGTTAAAATCAGCTACTAACTTTATTAGTTAACTTTATTAGTTATTTTGTCCAACTAAGTTAGTTTATGGGAAATATATAACATTTTATGAGAAATATATAATATTTTATATAGGCTTCACTTATCAAATTTTTTGATATGCCAATATCTTATTATTTTTATTTTAAAATTTATTTATTAAATATTTTTTTCTCTCTCACATGAATAATTATTTATGTATTTTATTTTTTATTAGTTTGTTAAAATGAGATATTTTACTGTTAAGATATTTACAATATATGATTAATTTTAAAAATTCAATTAAATATATTGTTTTTAAATATTTAGTTTTGTGATAAGAAATTTGTTAGAAAAAAATACATATATTTCATAATATTTATAATTTTTTTTATTATTTATTAAGAAAGTTTGTTAATATATATAAAAAAAATTGTTATTTATTAAGAAAATTTGTTAATATATATAAAAAGAATTGTTATTTATTAAGAAAGTTTGTTAATATATATAAAAATTATTATTATTATTTATCAAGAAAGTTTGTTAATATGTATTGATTAAAAAAATTTTAAACAGCTTTTTTCTTAGTTATACTAGCCTATGACTCAATTATGAGTAAGAGAGGAAAAAAATTATTTAATAAATAAATTTTAAAATAAAAATAATAAAAGTATTGTTGGTATATTCAAAGTTAAATTTTAAAATAAAAATAATAAAGATATTGTTAGTATATTAAAAATTTTCTAAATACAGGAAGAAGCAATTACCTTTTATATCTATTACAATTTAACTAGGAAGCAGTTGCCTTTTATATCTGTTACAATTTAACTTGCGAAAGCACGAGAGTTGCCTTCTTTATTTTAGTGTCCTATTTTAATATAATATTACACTATTATTATAGAAAAGATAATTATTTATATTTTTATTTACGTGACCTTTTTTATTATATAGATTAAATAGAACAAATATAATTAAATATATGATTTAGACTGACTTGTATTGAAATTGTGTTGTAATGTATAAAAATAAATATTAAAAAGCAAAATAAAAGTATTATACAATTTCACATTTTAATATTTATTTTATCCACATATACACATGTTGAAAAATGCTACAATAACTTCTTCCTTAAACTAAGTTCGGGTTTGGGCTTCCTTACATAAAGGTAATTTTTTTAACGTATTTATTTATTAAATTATAATATCAGTTTAGTAATTTTACATTTCTTAAATAAACAACATAACTTTCCTTTAAAATATTTATCTCAATTGTTTGTAGAACACATCATCCATCTTGAATTTTAAAAAATTACATAGAAATAATTTTAACCTGATATATTTATGACATTTGAAATATATAATCTAATATGTAATTATAATTTGTTGAATAATAATTAGAATATAAGAAATTTAAATATTTTGTTTTGCCCAAGGTTGGTTAGTGTAGTAATTCTCATTTGATATTGATTTTTTTTTTTGTATCTTTTTATTGAGAAAATAATAAATTAGAATATATGTATAGCTATCTATAAATTTAAACAATTAAAATAATTTAGAAAAGTAATGTATATAATATTACATATTTAACTTCTTTTGAAAGTTGAGTTTTATTTTGTTATCACAATGGAACCCGTTCTATAAAATAAGATAAGTGTTTCATTTTTTTTAATTTGATTTCTTCATGAAGAAATCAAGTATTGAAAAATTGCAAACTAAACATAAAAAAATTAAATTAAATATATTACCAATTATTGTTTGTATAAGTAAATATCTAGATATTTTGTTTGTCTTCATTCAATTATAAAATCTTCTTGTATAATAAATTGATTAATTTAATAAATAAGTATGATGAAATTTATTTAGTGTTTAATTAAATGATGGCTAATTTAGTAAAATAGCACGACGATATGCATATGTTTATAGGATACTCATAAGTTAAAAAAAAAAAAA
>Ga0209700_103686_pt1 | contig 28896 bp, 12 predicted proteins | sample SiratroredBW_FD_187528 | JGI IMG/M metagenome (GOLD analysis project Ga0209700, IMG submission 187528) | Root nodule microbial communities of legume samples collected from California, USA - Siratro red BW (SPAdes) (version 2) | ecosystem: Host-associated > Plants > Roots > Nodule | place: USA...
TCCTGATTCCAATGGCTAGCTTCGTGACTAGCTTTGTGGTGAAGATTTCTCCACTAGCTGTCTTGAATTTGGTTTTCTGCTGTTCCCAGAAATCTGGATGTAGAATTCGGGGATTCATCATTGTTCTGAATTTAATCACACAGCAGAAATCAAAATATTTAGACTAGGCTGAATGTAATAGGTTGTCATAAATGATCATATGATGGTGAAATAGATCATAGACCAAATCACTAGCTGATTCATTATTAGCGGTATGCTGTACAAGCTCAAAGAGATGTAGGAATTCACATCATTGGAACTTAAAATTAAGAGAGGTCAAGGAGGTTTTTGGATAAATTATAAATCAAAATAAGAACATGTCAAAGAGGAAAGTTGTTTGAACCAATTACTATTTAAGGGTCATGTAACTGACACATGCAAAATGCACCAGATGGTGATGTACATACTAGAAACATTTGTAAGTTGCTACATTCGGTGGTGAAAACAGTCACAGGGTAGTAGATGAAGGTTGCTTGTGCCTATGCCTGCAAGGCCATACATACAGATGTCTAAGTGCACCTTTGTTTTAATGGAAAAGAAGTTGAATTAGCCAATATCAAATGTAGTTAATTTATTTTGTTTTTCTATGGTGGGTGTTGAGGGAAGGTGTGCATTATATTAGAACCTAAGGACAAGTGAAAAGCATAAAGTGATATCATCATGAATGAGTTCTCACAAAGTTAAATATATAAGCAGAGATGATTTAACTGTGTATTTAAACATTTTGACATTTTTGTAAAACATAGTTTAGTGTTATATAACCAGTGTATTTAAACTTTTTGAAATTTTTGTAAAACATACTTAGTGTTACATAATGAGATAATAGTTTTATATGATAAACTATATATGTAATATATGTAAGAACTTTTATAAAACTTAATTCGTAAAAATCTAAGTGTAATACAATAATAGTCAGAAAACAATATTTGTCATATAGCATAAATTACGTCTAATTTTCAATCAAGTGATTGAGTATCATTATACAAACTATTACCACAAGTTATAATACAAGTATTATTTTGACTTTAGTTATTCTTAACTTAAAAGCAATTTAAGTATTATTTAGAACTCAATCATTATTGGTTAATATAATTTTAAGTTAGATAATTCTTTTTACTCAAATTGAAGTAAAAATAGAGATTGAGGCAGATAATTAGGCTAGAGTTAACATAACCTTTGTTAGGATAGTTATTGGTGTAAACCCAAAACTATAACTCCTATCTCAAAAAATCTTGATGTTGACAGGTGCTTTAGGAAAATTTTTTGATAGACAAAAAATCGGAACATTCTTTGCAATACAAAATAAGCTTGAAAAATATTTTTTTTAGACATAATATAAAACTTAAGATTATCTGCTTATCCTTTTAGAAAGATTTCACTTATCAAACATAGCAAAGATCATAAGTGTTATATTGTTTATTAGATAAAATATGTCTTACATGATTTATTGTTTATAAAATACATAATCCTTTAGACAAAACATATTTATGTTTTATATTTCTTTTTTTTTTAAAAAAAACACTTAATCAAAACTTGGTTAATGGACTTTACTATAAATATTTGTTCCAACTAGAGTGTTTGCTAGTTTTAGAAAAATATTTTATATTTTTTTAACAACTATAAATAAAAAAGGTTAAAGAAAAGTATTATATATTGTGAGAGGATAAGGATGTTGTTGTGTTATACACATATAATCAATATAAGTAAATATTAAAGAAAAGAAAAATCAACATACCTGTTATAGCTAATTCTATCACTAAGCAAAGAAGTAAAGAAGCAAGTTTGTGATTCAAAAACAACAAATATGCATTATAGATAACATCACGAAAGATTAACGTCAAGGCTTAGAAAGACAACATATGTAAATCTAGTAAAAATTTTGTGAAAACAGAAAAAATATAAGACGTGAGGGTGTTTTAATTATTTTTTTAATTTTTTATAACTATCATTTGATATTTTAATTTAAATTTATTTTTTAAAATTATTAAATTTATTTATGTTCATATTCTATTGCGAAGTTTTATTTGAAATGTACTTTAAATTAATTTTTTATTTAATTTCATATTTTAAAAAATCATTTTCATATAATTTTATTTAAAAGTAAAAAATAAAAATAAAAATAAAAAATATCCATTAGCATTATAAATACCCACAAATATAAAAAAAAAAATCTTGTTTTTTCACAAAGTAAATGCACATCAAGTAGCTGAAGTTACTCCTCACAGACTCCCAACCATTGTCAGCCTATATGATATCATTTACCTTTTGGGTTTAAAAAAAAAACTATTCAATATAAACAAAACATGTTAATCAAGAAAAAAGAAAAAACAAAAACACACATTTGGAGGAAATAGAATTTAAGACTAATATATACTTACAAATCAATCATATTCAATTCAAAATAAATTTCATTAAAATCCACTTTTAAACCAACTACACTCTTAAAACAACATTATAACATTCTTTATTATCAACTAAAATTTATTATAAATTATAGAATATCTGGATATCACTTCTCATGTAATGCACTCCCATTCATACTCTCCTAGTTTCTAACCAATTTTAATCCATAATAAAAGTGAGTGAGTTAAAGGATATATATGGTTGATACTCACTTAATCTAATTACATGAAAAACCTAAGTTGATGTTTTTAGATGATTAAAACAAAAGTTTTGGGCAGCATTAGACCATAGGATGGTTTTTGAAAATTGGGCTTCTAAAAACATGAAAATCCTTGTCCAGTGTCATGTTCAACAAAAACAAAAGGTATAGTCCAATTGACCCATTGAAAAGGCACAAACAAAGGCCAGAAGATGTATAAGAAAATGGACATGAAAACTTGGGATGACATGACCCAAAAGAAGAAGACCCAGAGACATTGTGATTGAACAGTTGAAGAAATTGGTAGTTGTTTTGACTGCCAAGTGAAGTGTAAGGGTAGTTGTTTTCGTGAAGATATGGATGAGGTTTTTGATGACAGTGGTAGATACTATGACAAGGATAAGTCCCTCTCCCACTTTACCATCCTCTGCTACTCAGAACCTGATGCCAGATTTTCATTATTGGCTCTCAATTCTCATTACAATTTATTGCCTTCTATGCCCAACATTACTTAAAGCTACTTCCACATGCCAGAATATTTCCCTTCTTGACTCCTGCAACAGTAAGTTTCCATCACTCACCTAATAACATCTTTAGTTCTGCTTCTAATTAATAAATATTAGTAGAAACTAATCTTTATTCATTGGAATTGATATTTAAATATAAAATTGAATAATTCAACACCTTCAATTATTTTGTTAGCAACATTCCTTATATATTAAAAATACTTAACTCAACATTTGATATGTGTAACATGGCGACATTATATTTGAACTGTATCATACATTTCTAATTCTAATTACGTTTAGGTTTGATATCATTGCTTCTCTATTTACTTGTTTCATGCAGTTTTGTTATTTTTCATTCTATTTTTTTTCTCTGTTTCTTTACTTTTTATTCAATATTTAATACCAAACATGTTACATAATTAATTCTCAAATTTAGTTTCAATAATATTAAATATTTTCATCTTAATATTTTTGCTAATAATTTTTTTCCATTATATTTTAGCCATATAAAATAATATTATCATTTGATAATTTTGTAACAATATAGTTCAGAATAGTGCAAATAAGATACTAAGGCTATATTATATATCTCCACTTTTGATGTGGTATAATTATTTATTTATCAATTTTTTTAACCTTTTATCAAATGAAATATTCTCTCATTTCTTTTTTAACTTTTTAACTTTTATTTATTTATGAATTTTAAAGTTTTTATTATGTTATTGATATAAAATATCCATTGTATTTATTAATTTTCAATTACACTAAAAATTCTTAATAAATCATCATGAGTAATATTCTCCATCTTGTTTTTTTATCCAATTCATGTGATTATTCTATGTCTAGCATGATGTTCATCATTAGTAATCTTTTCAACCTTATTTTTTTAATCTTATTTGATAACATCAAATCGTATTAACTATTTCTTTTTATTATTTGTACTTTTAAACTTTACTTAATTATTACACATTAATCATGAAAATGAAAATAAAAAATATTATGTATTTATGTGTAGTACAGATAAAAAAAGTAAAATAAGATAATTAACTTTCAAATATTTTTTAGGATAAGAGTATTTGCTGTATTTTAATCTTTTGTAAAAATTTTAAAATATAGATGAAAAAGACAGTAAGTAAGAAAAAAATAATTTTATTTTTCTGTCTTTCTCTTCCAATTTCTTCATTTAAATAAACAAGTTATCAGTTTTCTTAAGTTACCCCCTGAAAACTATTAGATGTAAAGGAATAATCATATATTTAGTTTATGGAAGAGAGTGGATGAAAAAGGAGAGAAAGTTTGGAAGAAAGAATAATGAGATAATTTTGGTAGAAAAAAATATGGAAGGATAAAAAAAATTTAAGTATGTATGTAAAATTATAATAATATTTTTAGTAAAAATATATATACAAAATGATATTTTAGTCCTTTAATATATATAAAACACAATCTCTCTCTATATTTTTTTTACTAATTTTTCAGTAAATTTTCTCCTCATATTAGTAACCAAGTAAAAGCTTTATGCTATCTTTTCTTTCTTGGTATCTTCGATTTATTGTTCTAAAAACCTTATTGACTTGCTCAACTAAAACTTGGCTTAAAAAAACAGAGAACAATTTAAAATCCATGAAAATCAATGAAAAAAAATCTCATAATAATACTTAATTGGTGAAAGAATAAAAAAAAGTGGATCCATATATATTACAAACATATTAGTGTAAAATAGTATAATACTTATATTCTTGGTTGACATTTAAGTTAAAAATGTGTTTTAATAAATTTTATTTTTGACATTTAAAAGGTTGATAGAAGTAATTAAAAAATATGTAATGTAATTAAGGTTGGGACAAAGAAGGAAGGAAGGGTTGTTGGAGAGACAGATAAAGGTGAGAGAGAAGTGAAAGGAAAAGGGTGTGACGATGGCAGTTTGTCTCCCCAGCCCTGTGGTGCGCTTCACTTTTGCAGGAACCTTCTTTACTCTTTCCCAGGTACGGACACTGCCTGTCCAGAGACCAGAAGGAGGGTAACATTTTATATAACAATATTAATAATATATCATATTATATATATATGTAATGCTTCTGTATTTTGTTCTTGTTTGTGTGGTATAGCTATAGTGATAGTAAGACCCTGCTGCCAGTACCCTCAGCCTTATCATACAAGAAAAGTTTGGACTGCACAATCTCACTTTGTCCTACCCTTATTTATCTTTCTATACACCGCAAAACATAAATAAATTCTTATTTTTTATTTTCAATCTTCATCTTTGGTGGGGACGAGGGTGCAACTGGAGCTGTAGAGATCGCTTTCACCATTCTGTCATATGGATCAATGCTGGATTCACATATTTATGGCATATATATATATATATATTACTCTAAAACTTCTACATTATATTTACTAATATATCAGCACATTTTGTTTTTCTTGCCATTCATATCAGAAACAAAAAGGTTAAAAATGTTAGACTAGTTAAACAATAATTTTATCTTCCTTTTATAGCCGAAGGTAAAATATGCAGCCATGATTAAAGTAAAATCATATTTAAACTAAAGTGAAGGTCAATATTTCAACTCATTTAACATATTGTCTAATATACTTACACGAAATTGACTCGAATTATATCATGGCTCTGTAGTGGGAAATTTTCATCTTTTTTCAGACACAGGTTTGGATCCCTTTATAAGAAAATTCACATGGTAGACATATATGGAGACCTGACGCTGACATCTGTAGAACTTAAATAATTGTGATTGGATATCATTTGCGATTTAGATATTTATACAATGATTCTCTGGGTTGCATGTCATATTTTTTTAGGTGTGTAATCTAACATGTCAGCCACATCATAAAAGAAGAACATAATATACACCAAGAAAAAGCTTGCATATATTGACATTATAATTATCTTAAAAAATCGATTACTAATTATTTAACATTTTTTTTATATTTAAATGGGCATCCGAAAGGGAAGCTTACTGAGTTGAAACTCATGTGTGCATAGAATTTTATTATATGAATTTATGATGTTTTGATGATTGATATATATATATATATATATATATATATATATATATATATATATATATATATATATATATATATATATAGTAACCCTAAAGGTATGGGCAGAGAAGAGAGTAAAGTGTAGGAAGGTGAAATTAATTAGTTGCGCCGTGTTGTGGGTCTTTGTTTCACAGTCAAATAGGAAGGACCACAAAATATATATAACTGTCGAGTGTATCGCTGGAGAATTACTATGCTGTGATGTATGGCTTTTTTGGGTATGTGCTGCAACGTATTGCTGTATGATATTGATGGATCCTTGTGCACAAACCTGCTAACTGTATGGTTATTAATCTGCACACTCATCAAGATCAGTACATGATACTCCTGAAGAAAGATCGCTCTTACTACACATACATGTTTATGTGTGTGTGTAAAATCTCAGTTGCAGTTGTACTTAAGACAAGTATTACACCACACATGTTCTTCCTCACAAATTTCATAATTAATCAATGCACAACATATAATATTCATATTTGCATCCTGAACACTTCAATCACTCAGCGATATCTGGGTGCAGATCCAGTTGTAAAGATGCAGCATGGAAGACCTCGTGATTAGCTAGGTTTTTTCTTGTAAAACACCAAACGGATAAGACTGTATTTGAATTAAAAATTGTAAATTTAAGTTTGTTAATGAACTCTTTTTTTTCTTATATTTTTTCAGACCAAGTTTCAAGACAAAATTCTGATAAAGCTTGCTTTCGAATCAAATTCAACTGAAGTGTAAGCAAATATTTTTTCAATTTTACCTTTTTAACATATGTATTTAGGCTTTCAAATTCAAAACCAAAGGTGAGTTAACTCTATGGTAATCCAATGTTGTTTTGCTGCATAATTATATTTATTTCTGCATCATTGCCAACACTTTTAGTTTATTAGAGATTTTATAGAATACCGAAAATATAGACTAGCTTAACTTCATTAGTAATTAGTAATTTTGAATCTATAATATTGTATTAAATATTTAAAGATAATTTTTTTTTAATGTTTCGTATTTAACATGATTAAAACTCTCTCTCATATGAAAAAAAAAAATCTAAAGTTCTGTAAAAGAAAATTATTGAACATAATCCAGTACTTTCGGCATCAACTTTAAGCCTAAATTATTCTTGGAAAAATGAAATTAAGAATTTACAAAGTACTAGTTTGTTGCCAGCTGCTTCTCTAGTGGTGCATATATATGCGCCAAAAAGGTTTTATATATCAGACCATAAAATTGACAACTTAAAAGTTTGATAACTGTTTTACATGAAGTGTGGTAAATTCAATTGTTGATATATTCCTTGTTGATTTGCAAAGTGAATAAAGTAAAAAGAAAAAAAAAATGCTAAGAAACGACCATGTACTATCCCATGAAAAATTGATTATCTTCAAGGTCCTTGTTCATACAAATATTTACTGAAAAACAAGTAAAAAAGTAACTACCTCAATTACCCACCTTAAGCACACACATAAAAAACCTGCACTATTTGAGACAAAGCTACACAGAAAGAAGCACGAGGGCAAACAGTAACCAACACTGATATCAAATATTGTCGAAGGTGCAACATAACAGGTAATACAATTTTGATTCCATTTGCATGCATTAAAGAAAAAGAAACTAACCTGAAATTGGTGTCATATTCCGACACGCAAGTGAACTTTGTCACTTAGCCTCCCTCGCTAAAATATAAATTGAAGCCATTATTTTTTCACCTAAATGCCCCACATATATATATATATATTAAGATTGACCATCTAAACATCATCAATCTCTATACATAAACCCTCAGTTATCTCTTGCTTACACGATGCACGCGAGACCGTCACGGATACTAGGCTGTCAAATTTCTGTGCTTTCTTAAACGAGTCATGACACAAGCCATATATATCACTCAGTGGTTTTGGTTTTCTTTATTGAGCTTTAGGCCGTAGTTCTCCCACAAGTTTCCACTCTCAGTACTCATCAAGAAGGGGAAGCAACTATCAGAGGGATCAACATTTCCAGCATTGGATTTTGAAGGTAAAGAACTATTATTTGTTTGTAGCCTCTCAATCTCTTTCCCTTGATCACTGATACCATCACAATAGGCACTTCCTTGGTCGTATAAGGAAGATTGTCGATGATCATCGTTGTTCTTGAAGTAAAAGCAGCTTCTAGAGTTTTCCTTGCACTTCTTGCTCTCTTCCTTGTCACCCTCCCTTGGATAGTTACTCATACTTTCCCATTTCTCTTTGCACATCAAAGCACTCCTTTCGTAGCCAAAACAAGCCATTTTGGTTGCCACTACCTCCCATGAAACCTCTTCTGAAATTTCACCATGTGGAAACCTTGTCTCTATCTCAGCTTTTAGCTGTTGAAGCCTTGTAATTTCAGATTCTGGCCACCTATCAGCACCTCTGATAACATTGTTGTTGTTTAACATTTCACTCTCATCTTCATTATTCTGGTTTTCATTATGGTTTTGAACTTCAGCAGCCGTTATATTTATACCATCATTGGGAGTTTCAGCCTTCATTATTTCTCTTCCAGTTAGCTTTTGTAAAGCCTCCATTAGAGCAGCATCCCTGGCTTCAATCCATGCTCTCTCTTTGGCCCAAAACTCTTGCTCCCTCTCTAGCCTGTTTGCCTCTTGTTTCCTCCATTCTTCCTCTCTTAACATCCTCTCCTTCTCCTTCTCTTCCAGTGTCTTCACCAGTTTATCCAACCACTCCTTCTGCTTCTCCACAAGCTTCCTCATCTGTGAGTCAATGAAGTCTTTTATCTTCACCTTCCAACTCCTCCCACTGTTCCTCTTCCTCCTCTTCTCTATGGACTCATTCTCCATGCTATGGTGGTCATTGTCATCATCAGATGATGTTGTATCAAAGTTAGTGGAGTTGGTGAGGCTGAGGCTATCACAATGCTTGCTATTGTGAGACTGAAACTTATCTTGATTTGTCTGGGAAGGGGCATGGCTGCTTGCTTGAAAATGAATGCTGCCAACAACATTGGTTTCTGGGACTGAAACTGTGCTACTATTTTCTCCATATAAGGCTTCAAGTTGACGAAAGAATCTGTAATGCTTCCCATCATGTCTTCCCGCCTTGCCATCTTTTGTCTTCTTGTAATATTTGTACAAATTCTCAAACTTCTCCCTGCACTTTTTCCCACTCCTTTGATATCCATGTTCTTCAGACATGATCCTGAGATCACCAGCACAATCAAAAGTGAAATGGGTGTGGAAGACATTAAACAGGAAAAGGCTACAAGAACTATTGTAGAATAGAACCCTAGTTCTCAAAGAAACAGCCCTCCCTCGATCCTCCCATGTGACGACGAACTTTGGCATTTAATTAATAATTTTATGCAATGCCATGCAGTGACGTTTTTAGGTTCTTGGTACCTAGTAATAGCGAGCATAACAAAGCATGCGACACTGCAATTGCCTCATAAGTGGGGCTTCGAAGGAAGAGCCTCGGCTTGGTGTCATTTCATACGATGGAATCAGAAGACAGGTGCAAATGCATTGGAATGGTCAATGAATTTTCAACAACCAAAAACAAATAATGAAGCAAAGGGAACGAAATCTTGCACCTAAAAGATGGGTACAAAATTTCAAAATGCAAAACGAGACTGTGATTGAAACCGTACTAGAATCGGTATACTCACATAAACTTAATGCTTTTGAGTACACGATCAATAGTCGCAAATTGAATATACAAATATAAACAGCTTCTGCACACAGTATAGTCATTTCCCACGAAAGAGAAGGTTAAGAAAATTAATGCATTCCGCTACATGTCATAGTTTCCAAAACTCCCAACGACAAAATTAACGTCAAGTCCATCCATGTCATCTCACAATTAACTAAATCGCGGAAGCACCACATGTGCATCCAATTTAGTAGGTTGCCCTTATTTTTTTTTTTCCCAAAAATCCAAATACACTGCACCAAAATTATCATTTTAAAATTCTCAACTCGAATCCATAGAAATTGAAGAGAAAAACAAGTACTATCAAAGAAGAAGAATTATTAAATCTACTATATAACTCTGTAATTTATTTAGATAGATTTTACTACCAAAAAATATAGTAACAACCTTCTCTTGAAACATGGAATTAACTTATGCACTCTATCAACACTTCCAGAAAAGAAAAAAAAAAACGTTAATTAACTTTCTATAATAACCTAAAATCAACTTCAGCAGTGAAGTTGAAGAAGTTAAGCAATAGAGTTTCTGATAAACTTGTTATGCAGTTTATTTGGAGAAGTTGAAGGAGGGCGTTTATAATAAAGTTAAAAGAATGAATATTGTACCTGGAGACTTCATCCCATAAGGGTCCTTTGTGATTAGCCTCTTTGAATTTAGGGTCCAAGCGAGATCTGATCTCAAGAAGAGTGAGGGTCTCTTGTCTGGGCCATCTTCCGGTGGAGGGGTCTCCACCGATGCAAGCTGCACCCTCGGCATCAAAGGTAGGTGGAGTGGGTAGAGTGATGGTGGCTGCTGCAGCAGCAGCAGAATCATGGGGTGTGGAAGCGAAGTCGTGAAGACTAGGTGGCATTATGTCACGACCGAACATCATAACCTCGTAGTGTTGTTGGGGAGCGGGCAAGGGTGTGAGATTCCGGTGGCCGGGGAAAAGCTCGGCCGTGGGGTGCGGCGGCATGGAGGGGAAGTTGTTGTGGGAGGTCCTCGGGGCATTGACGACCTGCCTGAGATCGTTAACGGCAAAGTGGTGTTGATGTTGATGTTGATGCTGATGGTGATGCTGATGGTGGTGGTGGTGATGGTGATCTTCCATTTCCATGAATGGGACTTGAGAGAGAAAGAGGGTGTGATGAATTGGAAATAAGGGGGGGAGAGAGAGAAGGGAGAGTGGTAGAAGCGGCAGAGTCGGATCCTGTCGTGCACGAAAAAGCTCAAAATTTCAGCTGAGGACTATGGTCCCATCCCATGTCCAAGTGTATGCTTGTGATGGTGTGTATGTATGAGACTGAGACTAAGAGAGAGAGAGAGAGAGAGAGAGAGAGAGAGACACTGTGTGTGTTTAAACTATAGTATACTATATAGTATTATAGTGTTGGAGTGTTTGGGTGTGTTATCTGTCTATTTGGCCTTTGGAAGAACAATGCTGCTTCGTTCTGTGTCTTTGTTCAGAACAGTGTGGAGAGTGGGGTTCAAGTGCTTGGGAGGAGCCACCAAAAGGGTCTAAGCCCTAAGCCACCAACACAAGAAGAATATATGTATGTGGCTTATCACTTTGGAGGGCTACAAAAAATTCTTAAATCTTAATTAACTCTTCGATTATATTACAGATTATTCTAATAATATTTTAAGTTCCACTTGTTTTGGAGACCATCACGTCCAGGAACTAAAACATATGTATGGAGAATTTTCTAGTGAAGATTCAAATCTTAATTTATCACTAATCTGTTACTTTCTTATCATTGTTTTCTACCATAGTGGTAGTTTCAGCAAATAAATCCCCTTCCCATACGTTAAGCAAGCACACTTAATAAAGTTTCAGGCAAAAGAAAAATATCTATACTTTTTTAAAAGTAAATAAATTTTACCATTTGAAAATGCAACATTGTCACAATAACCAAGTATATATAAATTTTACACGATTTAAATATTTATAACATATGAATATTATATATATATATATATATATATATATATATATATATTTTACTTAAATTTCAAAGATAATATATAACACATAAAAATAAAATAAAATAGCAATATATTTTGAAATGTATAAATACTATGCATACGATATATTTGTAAGATATCTGATATCTAACAATTTAATTTATTTTTTTAAAATTATTTATGGTAAATCTTTTTATTGACTTTATATATATATATATATATATATATATATATATATATATATATATATATATATATATATATATATAAGTATGTGTGTGTGTTTAAAGTGATAAAACTAAACCCTTTTAATAATTTAAAAATTTTTTCCGCAAAATTATCTATAATTATTTTGTAATCAATATTTTTAAAAATTTGGTTTCAATAAAAATTGGAATAATATTATTTAATCTATTTTATGAAACTGTAAATCACAAATAGAATTTTAATAAACTTCTTTTTAACAGATGAAATGTTAATAAAAAAGTTAATATTATTTATAATTAATATCTTTTAATATTAAACATTCATCTACTCTTAATTTTTTAAAATAGTAAATAAATAATGAAAATACCACTTTATTGATATTTTATTAACTAATTATTCTCTTAATTTTAACATATGCATATATATATATATATATATATATATATATATATATATATATATATATATATATATATATGTGTGTGTGTGTGTGTGTTTTGATTTGAGGGTTGAAACGAATGAAAGCTTGAAATGAGGGTCCTAAAAGTGGGATGACGAATGGAAGACAGCAAGTTTGCATTGCTGACGTGTGTATAGTGCGTGAGATGCTACCTTTTTTAATTTTGGTAATCATTCACTACAACAAACCCTGCTTCTTTCAATTTATTTTTAAATAATTACTTTTAAACAATTTGTTTCACTTTTCCCCTACTTTTAGTTTAAAAAAATATGTTGTGGATTCTTTTCAAAGTTCTTTAACCGGGATGACTAAAATGATAATATATACTAAACATTCAAGGTCTTAATATTTTTATCTTTTAAGTTAAGTTAAAAAAGTATTACAATTTTTAAATCTATACATATGAGATAAATATTACTTCTAGTAGTTGTATAAAAAAGTGTCAAATATCTTATTACAATATTTAATATATATATATATATATATATATATATAATATTTTTTTGGTATTTTAACTAAAATCTAAATACACATTAATTTTTTTTAAAAGCTAGAATATTCTAGTAAAGAATTCTTATTAAAGAATTTATAAGAAAATAATGTTAGAGACCTTAAAAAATAGAAAAATTGTAGAATACTCATCAATTCCATTTTAGTTTAAAGATGAATTTTAAAAGAGATAAGGAGCTTTGAATATAGATTCTTAGTCCTTTTATACTCTATGTTACAAGAATGTTTGATTAAAAATAAATAAATAAAATGAGCTTCACTAAAGGAAAAATTTAGTGCACCTATACCTTAGGGTTGATTAGGGTTTTAACTCTTAGTATTCATGTTCTTTTAAGTTGAGTAGGGTTTAAATAGAGTTTTAGAGTATTCACCCATCTCACAGAGCCCAAAAGGAGGCACAATTAGGGTATAATGAAAGTTCACATATACTTCAACAAAATCCTACGCCTATACAATATCTACAATATTAAGAAGAAAAAAAATAAATCCTAACAATGTACACTTCAAACACTATAATAAAGTTAAAATTATCAATGGATTTGTATCTGTCAGTAAAATGTCATTAACAACAAATAAATTGATAATCAATTTATTGACAGATAAATGAACCACAAAATTACTTATCATAATAATAATAATAAAAAATAATAATAATGATTGTAATAATAATAAAAAAATAGTAATAATAATGATAATAATAATAATAAAATAATATTAAGAATAAAAATAATAATAGTTATAATAATAATAATAATAATAATCATAATTTAACATAAAAAGTTTATTTTGTGTAATGGTTATAGGTTCTGTCATGTTTCTGAATTTGATCAACCAAATAACACTTGAGACCAATTTTCAGAAAAAATGGACGATTAACGACGAATTTACAGTATTTTCACCTTCTTAAGGATACGTAGTTTCTTGGAGGTTTTTTTTATCTTTGACTACATTTGAAAAAGCTTGAAATGACCCAAAATTTGGTACCACTTGATACGAACCTAATTAGGCTCCTAAGAATTTCTTATGAAAGTTCACTCAAGCTTCAAGATGCAGCAAAATATCAACAACAAGCTATGTTTTCAAGACTAGGATTCTTGCTAGGTTTATGGTCACTTTTTGCCTTGTTTTGGTTTCAACTAGCCCTCGGGATGTTGAGGTAAGGTTCTGGGATGACTTAAGAAGGCTTTTGGAGAGGTTAAGTGTGCTTTGGCTAGATTCTTGGGTGGACCTTGGAGGAAAAAGGCTGAAACTTTGCAGAAACTAATTGGTAAGCAGGCTTTAGTATCTTTCTTAATCTCTTTCGAGAATTTCATAAGCTTTGATTTTGAAATGTTAGGGAAATGTATGGAACTAGGTTTTGTGAATTTTGGTTGGGATTTAAGAGGTTTAAGGTAAAAAGGGCGAGAGTCCATAGCTAGGAAAAGTTTGTGATTCCTTTTAGATTTCTTGGAGAAATAACTAATATAGGATTTGGTGATTGGTGTATGATTGTCGAGATATATCTTCGTATTTTAAGGTGTTCTTAATATATTCAAAGTGGTCGATATGTATAGAAGTTTAATAAAAACATAAAATATATGCAAAAAAAAAGTAATGGAAACAATGTGAATCATGGTATAAAAGTGGTGAATGGAAATGGATAAAGTAGGGTGATAATTACCTTATCACGTATATATACAAAATCTTTAGGTGACTATGACTCTTTCTTTATATATTTGTTAAAACAAGTAAACTAAATAACATACTGATCAAAAGTTTAAATAAATTTTATTATCAAAGACTTTTGTACGTGATGAGAAAGTATTCTCGTATAGTTTTAGAAGCTCAACTCATACTATCTTAAATGAAGGTGTGGGAGTCCCTTTATAACATGTGTGAAATGCAAATTGAATTTGGTACGTTGGAGATTCAACCTATGCCAAGCTAAAGCGTTGAATGGAATCAACAAGCTGATTGAAGCATGAGGATCCTTAAATGAAGCAAGTGGTGCAGCTTTTGAATTTTCAGCGCATTGAATTTGTGAATTAAGAATTGGCACGTTGGTGCATAAATAATTTAGTGACCAAAGATTGACTATGCCTTACAAATTTAAAGGTGAAGCACGAGGTGGCTACAATCAGCTGGTCCAATCCATGACTTCTTGATTTAAATTGTTGAAATCTTGGTGAATTCTAGTCAACCTATGGATTGACCGAGCACATGGCGATTCAACAAATTAAAGCTGCAGCTCGCAATAGATCAAATTAATTGAATTTGGTGGTTTCATTGTGGTTCCTTTTCTTTAAAAAAAAAAATCGTTTTCCAGTTCAAACTTTTCAATTGGATCTAAATTTTTTTTGACTAAATTTATAATTTCTATTTATACTGTTATTATTGGGTTAAATCTTTTCTCCATATCTTAATTTTGAATTTTAGTCATATGTTTATTAATTTTCCTTTGACTTCTTACTGATTTTATTTATGAGACATTGTCTTACAAAATAAATTATTAAAGGATTTTGATTGTTTGAGATTACACAATTAAGTGTGAGTATATATACTTTGATTATTTCTTTAAATTTTATAAATTTCATAGGAAGTCAAAGTAGATAATTGTCTTAAAGAAGTCAAGATAAATTAGTTATGAATCATGTGATTTTTAAGCTAATTTTTAACCACTTCTCTATTTTTATTTTCTTCTATGTTCTTTTTAACTTCTTTATGTCTCGACCATAGAGGTTTTTATGTTCTAAAATTGATTTGTTTTGACTTTTTCTTTTTAACTCAATTACCAAATGGTTAATCAAAAAGAAAAAGGAATTATACAACACATATGTATCTAAATGTCTTTAAGTTTCAAATCTATCTAAATTCATGATCATATTAAGCAAACTTTTGAAAGAGATTTAAACAGTTTCAAAATCTAGAAAACTCGAAAAACAAAAGATAAACTAAAAACAATGAAACAAGAATAAGTTGTAAAGAAGAAATAGACTATTGGGGATGAAAAGAAAAACACACCACCTTTTTGAAGAATTTCAAAAGATAAATATAAGGAGGATTTATTAGTTGAAAAAGATTTTTAAGATAAAAATGAAGAACAAGCCAGACATTCTAAAGTCTCTAAGTTGTCTCACAAAATATAAGTATATGAAATTTTTTAAAAATAACTTTAAAGAGAGTTTGACTTTATTTATAATTTATAATTTCATCTAAGCTTTTAAGGATCATTTTCAATCAATTCAAATTGGAAAAATGAAATTTTAACTTAACACAAAAGTAATAATGACATCTAGTGTGAACACAAAATTAAACTACTTATTACACTTATGTCTCACTAATCATATGTTAATACAAAATTAATTTCTTAATCTTGATCATCACATGAATGTGTCTTGAAATATGGGGAGACACACCAAAAATGCACATGGAATCTTCCTTAAATCAAGAAAGAGACAGAGACATAGACATGTGAACTTGTTTACAACATTCACATGCACTTGAAAGTGATATCTGCAAATAGTCACACAAGCACATGATTTAAAAAATGATAGGTAGATGTCAGAAATTCTTGATGTGTGTGATGTGTGTGTCTTTGAATCATCTAAATTTTCTTCTAAACACCTGAAGGACATGGGAAGTTGTTACAGCCATTAAATGTACTTAAAAGTGACATGTGAAGATAGTTACAACCAGCACACCTGCTTGAAAGTGACTTTTACAAGTCTTTTCATATTTTTAAATACCTAATCTCATGATTCTACAATATTATAGAGATTTTTTTTATTCTTTTATAACATTCTATAATATCTAAAATTTACAAGCTATGTTATTTCTTCTTCAACTTCTTTTAGACCACAACTTGAAAATTTTTCTTGAAACTTCTTTTTATACTTGTTGTATTTATTCTTTCTGTCTTTATTATGTTCATTTTCTTCATCTTTGCTCTTTCAAATTTTTACATCAAAGACTTTCTTACATGAATATGAGCAATAGTTTACAGTCATATTGTACACGGAAGCCATATATTGCAAGATTGAGTATGATAAAACATAAATTTTGAACATAGGTGTAGGAAGAATTGTAACTAAGTTGTTTGGTCCAATGTATTGAGTATATTTTGTACAGTCTGTAGGTCAAGGATCTTGTTACCTGAATTATAAAAGTTGGAACATCTCTACAATATTTCACTTAATTCAATTTATTTTTCGCTGATAAAAAGAAATAGAGTAAAGGATGTTACAAGACTCTAAAAAAAATTGAAGACTTTAAAAAAAATTGTAAACTTCTTAGTATAGTGTAAAATTATAATTGTGTGTATTTGCATTCCTCTTTATTTTGTATTTATAGATGCTAGAAAATATAATTGTTTTTTTCAAAATATTTTATCTTTAATATAAATATTGTATCACATAAACCAATGTGTAAGTTCACTTTCTTTTTTAACAACGTATTAAATTAAATTTTAAAAGGTGTTAGAACTAATAAAATCACTATGTTAATTAGAAGAAAATGATATTACAGTATTAATTTTAAAGTTATAATATCAAATTTGAAATTTTAAAAATAAATGAAATAAATTAAATTTATTTAGATGGTTCAAAAACCTACTCATTCAACCTTGCACCATGATTATAACTTATTTTTAGTTCTCTACAAAATGTTTTACATTAATTATTTGATAAATTCTAAATCATATGACTAACTAGTTTTACTATTTATATATTATTATTCTGGTTATTTTGCTTTTCTCTTTCACAATTTATATTGGGTTTACTTAAGGTCTAAACAGGTAAATTACTAGCTTTAAACCTAAAAGATAATTTAAAACTAATATATTATTATAAAATTTAAAATATTTAATTTTAAAATTATCCTTAAAAATAATTTTTAATTAAAAATTTAAAATATTTTAAATAATTATAAAATTTATGTGTTATATAAATATTATTTAATGAACAATAGCTTTGAACTTTTTTTTTAATAAAAATAATAAGTTAATAATATTTTTATATTTTAGTAGAGATATTGAAATAGTTAATGAATCCTAAACGTTAAGATTTTTTAATTTTTTATTTCTTTCTCTCACTCTTTTAATTCAGGTTTTTTTATTATTATTTTAATTAATTTGAGTATTTGATTGTTATTTTATATGATATTATTATATATTTATGTGCGCGTCTCTATTTGAAAGCTTGAATCTATAGATGGAGAAATTGAGGTTTGTGTTAGTATCTGCATGCAGTCAATTAGTTAGTTTCTCTCTTGTCAATGTTTCATTACTTGTTATATATCCCTTCATCAAATTATATTATCTTCTCTATTAAAAAAATTACATGACCTTAAAAATGACAGGTGGATGTTAAGAACTCTTGATATTTCTATCTTTGAATTATCTTAATTTCCTTCTAAACACTCTAAAAAACATTAAAAATGACATGTAAAGATAGTTACAACATAACTAATACACTAGCTTGAAAGTAACTTTTACACACCTTTTCATGTTTTTAAATATCCAATCTTGTAATTCTATAATATTATAAAATATTTTTTTATGTTTCTAGAACATTCTATAATATCTAAATTTGCAAACTATGTTATTTCTTCTTCAACTTCTTTTAGCCTACAACTTGCAAATCTCTCTCGAAACTTCTTTTATGTTTGTTGTATTTATTTTTTCTATCTTTAATATCTTCATTTTCTTCATCTTTAATAGATTTCTCTCAAATTTTTATATCAAAGACTTCATTACATGGGTATGAGTAATAGTTTGTGGTTATATTATGTACATGGAAGCCATGTAACGGAGGATTGAGTATTTTTGAACACAAAGTGTGGGAAGAATGGTAATTAGATTGTCATATCTGCGGAATTCAATGTATTTTATACCATCTGTAGGTAAAGAGCCTCATTTCCTGGTATATAAAAATTAGAATATCTCTAAAATATTTTACTTAATTTAATTTATTTTTCGCTGATACAAAAATACAGAGTGAAGGATATTACAAGACCTTCTCTCTCCCACTTATACAATATCAAAGAAAAAAAATTATAAACTTTTTAGTATATTGTAAAATTGTAATTGTGTGTATTTGCATTCATCTTTCTTTTGTATTTACAGGTGCTAGGAAATATGATTGTTTTTGAAAAAACATTTTATCTTTAATATAAACATTATATCACATAAACTGCTGTGTTTATGTTAACTTTTTTATTAAATTTTAAAATGTGTTAGAATTAGTAAAATCAACTATGTTAATATAATTAGAATAAAAGAATAATATAGTATCAATTTTAAAGTTATAATATCAAATTTGAAATTTTAAAATTGAATGAAATAAATTAAAATAATTTACAGGGTTTAAAAACCTACTCGTTGAGCCCCACACCATGATTATAACTTATTTTTAATCCTCTAAAAAGTGTTTTACATTAATTATTTGGTAAATTATTAAATCATATTTAATTTTAGAATTATATTTAAAAATAATTTTTAATTAAAAATTTAAAATATTTTAAATGACTGTTAAATTTATGTGTGTATTATAAATATTATCTAATTAATAATAGTTTTTGAAACTTTCTTGTAATAAATAATAAATTAACAATATTTTTATTTTGTAGAAAAGATGGTGAATAGGTATTTTAATTAATTTGAGTGTAGAAAAGATGGTGAATAGGTATTTTAATTAATTTGAGTGTTTGATTGTTATTAAGTTATTATCTAATTTTAAAATAGTTTTTATCATTATATATTATTATTGTACATTTGTGTGTGTGTTTTTCTACTTAAAGTTTAAATCTATAGATTGAGAAATTGATATTTGTGTTGACTTTTGCTCTTTTTGGGTGCATCAAAATCAGGTAAAACTAAAAAAAATAATTAGAACTGATTGTATTCAATTAATTTTTCTCTTGTCAATGTTTCATTGTTTGTTACATGTTCCTTTATCAAATTATCACGTTATCTTCTCTATTAAAAAAAATTTGTTAATTTAAAAATTTGAAACTTAACAAAGTAATAGTCTTTTAGTTTATTAACATGACAAATTAACAAGTTTTTCATTTGACTTTATAAGTATATATTATCAAGCTTTTACAATTCAAAAATTCTAGCATAATCCATTCAATTGTAAGATTGATGAATTGATGTGAAAATTATTTTATTCTTTATTTATTATTTAATTAATTTCAAAATAATTTATGTAGATTTGAAAAAAAATATTAAAATTTTTGAATTTATAAATTAAATTTGAATACTTACTAAAGGGCAATATATTAGAAAGGCAAGAGGAGACTTGATACTTAAAAATAAAGTACTATAATCATTTTTTTTTTAGAAATAAGGTTTTATATTTTAATTTAGAATCATTTCATATACCTATATTTAATGTTATATAATTATAATTTTTTAATTTTATATTAAAATATACAAATATGTCAACTAAAAAAATATAAATAAGACTATTCAAAACTTAAAAAAAAATAAAGAACTGAGGTTTAATTGAATCACAAAAAGAAGTTATAGATAAATTTACAAAATATACAAAAATTAAATTAAAAAAATACAGGTGAGTGAATAGATATAAGTGAAAACAACAATAAAAAACAACGAATATTATAATTATGATTTTCAAACTCATGGCAATGAAGAAAAATTTATAAAACTAAATAATTCTATTGTTAAAGCATATATGATTCAAGTCATGTAAAGAAATAATTTTTTTTTTCAAATACATATAGAACAATATTACAATTTCATTATTGGTTGTTTCACCTCAAAAAAAAATTTTAAAATTTAAAATTAATAAAATTTTATTTAAAATCAGCAATACTTAAAAAAAAAATAAAATAACTATTATCTATTGAAAAAATATGTTAAATGAAATTAATTATAATATTTAATAGATAACTTTTTATTAAAAATAAATTTCAAATAAAAGTATCAGAATTTTATTAAATTATTTTATTAAATTATTTTTTTTAATTTGTTTTAAGCTACTAATGCTTTTGAACTTTATATAATATGTAAATAAGTTAACTGGTACCAAGAGAGAGAGGATGAGAGAGAATGATTTCCGTGAAGTAATTGATAAATCTAAACTATATAACCTTCATAGTTTAATATTGTATGAAAAATTTAAAAGTCATGCTTCAATGATGATAATCTATTTGAAATCTGATAATATTACTGTATTAAACATTTTTCATACTAGAAGTACATCCATATCTTATTCTGTTCTCAATAATAACAAACTAAAAAATTATAATAATAAAATTGAAAGAAAATATTTTTATTAACATTTCAAATTTTTTATATTTATATTTTCTATTTCCAATATAGTATTTTGTCTATATTCTAAACAGTTTCTTTATATAAAATATAATTTAAGAAAGTAATAATATTATTTCGATAATTACAACAAATATGTATTGGAGGTAGTCTAATTCAACATCACATTACTAGATTGTTTGTAATAAGTACCTTTTTTATAAAACGGTTATCTAAACTTAACTTCTTACTTTGTACATAATTTAAAGTAAATTATCATATAAATTAAAATACACAATGTTATAATAATTTCATTAATAATGTTAGTTGCTCAGCTGTGTATGTAAATTCACGAAAGACGTTTTTACGAAAAAAAAATAGTATGAAGGGTTTCATGTTAAAATTTCTGAACTAGGTTATGCCATGTCTTTCATTGAGAAAAAGGGTGTAGGATCATAAAGCTTTACTTTAGTTCAGTCTCTTAGTAAATTTTCTTACATTGTGACATCTTCAATGGACCAAAGGGCCAACATACTGCGTTGAATAATGGTGGAAAAAGCAACTTTTCATTGTATTTTTTTTTTCCCGACTGAATGTAACTTTTGGGAATCATTGAAGCATCTCATCTTATGCCTCATGCACTCTTCCTCCAGGTTATTGATTTCTGGATGCATATATGAATCTTAATGTGAATAATTATTGTTTCTCGTGGTTTTACTCACTTTCTTCGTCTATTTTTTCTTTTGGTTCTACTCTGTCGTCAAAATAATTGAATTGACAACGATATGTCATAATCTTATATGGAAAAAAGTACAATTCCTTTTATATTTTTGAAATACAAATACAAATGAGAAGCGTCAACTACAAAATCGCAGACAACAGCAGAACTTCTAGATTAAATTAATATTGGTTAGTATTTAAGTGTTCACTTAAGATGCTGTAATAATATCGACTTAGTTAATTCTAATAGTGCTTACTTAACCAACTTTAATATGGTTGGTTTAACTTACTTTAATATAATGATAATCAAAGGTCGGCATTATAATATAAGTGTCCATGCTTTTAAAATGGTCATCTATTATTCAGTGTCGGATTTTTTTTAATTTTATGTTGATTTTTTGGGCAACTCTAAATAATAAATTTGTTTATAATGGATGCAATTTAAATATTTTATCAATTAACAACATGGTTAAAAATATGAAAAATAAAATAAAATGTTGAGTTACACTACTAATATTATTATTATTATTATTATTATTATTATTATTATTATTATTATTATTAAAAATTGCTACTATACTTGCTCTCTTTTATTTGGAGTTCATACACAACTAAAAAAACATAATTAAATATAATAACGATGCTTTTTGAGCTAAATAATAATAAGTTGGGTGAGTTTTATTTATGTGTAAATTGTAAGTTGAGTATGTTTTACTTTTGATCAGGATTCTACATCTAAATATTTTATAATAAAACACAAAATCTACATATTTTTTTTCGTTAGAAAACAGTAGAGTTAAATCTTGGAAAATTTGCTAAGTATACATATTGAAACTGTCAAGGATATCCACCTACAAAATTACATTAGTTTTATCCAATTATAACTGCTGAATCAAACATCTGTATGTAGGTGATAGAAAAATTTCAACCAAAAGGAAAAAGTAGTGAATGGACTCAAACCTAACTTGTTCGAAAATCTACTTTTGTACCATATTATTATAAAAGTTTGAACAAATACTTCCATCCTAATCCTTAAACAAATACTTCAATCCATAACAAATGATTGGAATTCTTGAAATTTCTATCAAAATTAGTCCAAAATTAATTTGTTATTATCAATTGCAATTCTTATTATTGTTTACGATACATTGATAACCAGTGACTAAAACTCTACCAGTTGCTTTTGGAAAACTGTTTATGATCATATAAGTTAAGGCTTCACACTTATATATATCTAAGCATTTAAAAGTATTCCATGTGTAAAAAATATTCTCATATGTTTAACTACATATTTATCAAACGAAGTACGAGGAGTAGTGTATCAATCTAAGTAAAAGTTTATTATCCAAATTTAAACGTTTATGTTTGTTCAAATAAAAACTTATTAAACAAAGTATATAATAACAAAAGTTTTAAATTTGTTTAGTTAGACAAAGTGCTTATATATATCAAGATCTAATGTTTATAAAATAATGTTTTATACTTTACTATTAAATACATAATCAAAATGAAAGGTAGGATTCGTTAAACTTTGATATAAGAATCTTCGTGACCGTCTGCATTATTTTATAGTTAATTTTTACTTTTTCTTATTTTATTGTTTAGTAATTGAGTCTGCAAATTAATAAAATAATGTTTTTTACTTCTTTAATAATATTCTTCAATTGAAATTCACAATTACTTCCTTAATATAGTTGTGAGGTTTATAATATCTTTATATATTAAAGAATCATTTAGATATATTTATGATTGCATCTTTTTATGTAGTGCCTACTAATTTTAAAGAATATATGTATAAATAAATATAATAGAAATAAGAGATTTTTTTTAATATTTATTTTACACTACCTCTTGTTGTAGCCGTTGAGGTTTGATCGTTCTTAATTAGTTCAAATTTTCGTTACTCTACCTACCTTTTGAGAAGCTTCTTATTTATAATTTTCTTTTCAATCATACCCCGAACTATAATTTTAAATAATTATTATTTCAAAAAAACGTTTATGAAAAATATAATTGGTCAATTATTCTAACGTGTAATTGTTAAGGATAGTGAATTTCAGGTACAGATGATTATTTTATCAATTATAAAATTATACTAACTTAGAAGATTTAAAATTATTAGGCCCACCCATTTATGTGATAAAGTTATTGTTGATCAACAGGCTCAAAATACATAGTCCACTGTTAATTGAGAAAAATAGTATTTATATTTTTGTTTTATTTTACACACTCCTCCTCCAAACTAGAAGGGGATAGAATGAGATTTTTATTTTTAATATTTGTTTCACACTACATCTATACAGCTAAATAAGTTATAAAATATTCGAATGACCATACAACTATTCATGTTATCTTATATTTCATATCATATTACTTAAAAGTTATTTAATAAATAAACTTTAAGAAATAATTATTTAAATATATATTTAATATTTATCTTTAAATATAACTTAGATATAATAAACTTAAAAGTAATTATTTAAAATATATGTATGATCATACGCACGATGTAGATTTAATCATTAAAAATAATTTATATGTATAATAAATTTTAAGTAAATCAAATATTTCATGTGACAATCTATAATATCAATGTATAATTTATATTATTTTTATTTATTATATAATTTATAATTATATCAAATATAATCTTTCACATTATTTTACACTCTCAACAATATGAAATATAAAAAAATTATAAAACTTTATTAAATTACTAAAAAAATATTAAAAATTCAAAACTAATAACTCAACAATTTTTTATTTAAAGAAATTACGTAACCTTGATTTGTTATTATGAATGGAAAACATAAAGATTAAGGTCAATTTTCGTGGGACTCAAATAAATATTTTCTTTTAAAAATAATTAATAATTTTATATATTTTTATTTAAGAAAAAAATATTTTAAAAATTACATTATTTCTACACATTTAGGATAAATGTCATTATATGATAATACTTTCCTTATATATAATCAACTATGGGATGCAAATTTATTTTCAAAAACTAATTTTTTTAAAGGTTTTTTTTTTTTTTCATAATTTTGGTTAATAAAGTATGATACGACTTGTGTTAGTTCTTTTTCAAACTATTCGTATCGTCCCGTCATCATCTCCTCGCGAGACTCAAAACTCTTTATCTTTGGTTTCTACTAATCCATTGCTGTGAGAAAAACAGAATGCGTGAATTTCATGATGATGAAGATGATAATAATGAAGCTAAATAATCATTTTCGCATAAGAAATACATTGATATATAGAAAGTACGAAATTAATATTCCTTATGAATTGAACTTGATACAGTAATGTGGAGAATGTAAAGAACTTATATTACGATATGGTGCAGTATAAAATAACAGTGGAAAATTTACCGAAGAAAAAGGTGTTATTAGGTGAATGTGTATGCATGAAATTTTGATAGCGGTGTGTCTGTGGCGCGGTCTGCGATGTGTTGATTGGAGTAGGACCCTTGTGAGTGTTCGTCGGGTAGCTAAGTAGCTTCTATTCATCATAAATACGTGCCAAAACACCATGTGACCAACAGCCTGTGGCTATATCTATATGTACAACTACGTAATAATACTTACCCCTGCATTAAATACTTCTGCATTATCTTTTTCTTCTCTGCTCCATTCTTTTCTTTTTCAAAAGTAAATTTTTGAACTCTTACAATGTAGAGGACAGAGGATGGATATTTGGATACTCTTTCCATCTCAAAGTACGCAGTATTGTAAGCTTTTTCATGTTCAATAATTCCATCATGCTTTTCTCATCTTAAAATCACGTCTCACTGAATTAAGAATAAAAAATAGTTATAAATATTTTAGCTTAACAAAGTTAAAATTATCTTTACTTTTTTCAAAACAAACTTTACTCATTAAACGAACATCGCCATCTCACAACTTAAACTTCAAGAATCATACATATTCACATAAAACATATTATATAAGAAAAATGAAAAAAAACATAGATATATCATGTAAACAAAATACAAAACAAACTTTCTACAAAACTTAGGTCAAACAAAAACTTATTAGGAAAGAAATCAAGATTAATATAATAAAAGACTTAAAATTTAACTTACTATGAATGTTAAGAGAAGTAAACTTGTCAACATAATCATTTCATTTAAGAAACATGTTAGAGACACTTCACTCCATGCCTTGGTATGTCTTCATATTTTTTATTTTTTTTTTCATATTCCTTTGAAAGACTAAGGAACAATTTGGTGGATAGAATTCCAACTCTGTCTAATAGTAAAACAATAAAAAAGAAAAAATATGAAATGAACTCCTCATGTTGGGTGCACAAAGTATGTTCTAAAACAATGTCATACTAGTCATTTATAGAAAACAAATAAAGGAAGATTGAGGAATCTAGTTCTCATAAGGAAAGACTAAGGTCTAGTGTTATAAGAAAAATCTCAAGCCACGCTAAAATTTTTGTCCAATTAAAACCAGACCCCATTTATTGATGTTCCTATTCTAAATAAAATTTCTATTCCATTTATCGACTTATTTAAGAATATTAGATGTCCTATAAACCTAAAAGTTATAAGATAAAAATTCTAAAATAACAAAAACTTAATTCTACTTTACGTATTATACTAAAAGATTTCTCTTTTCATGAGATAAGCTTAGATATGATTTTATCAACAAGAGATTGAAAAGATATGGACTTCGAATTACCTACAAAGTCAGAAACTCCTAAGAAATGATACCTCTATTACATCCAAATACATCCTTAACCTTTCTGTTAACGAGTTGGATTAAACCTTAACCTTCCTGTTAACGAGTTGGATTAATGGAATTCTTCATAATCATAAATATCCTCTACAAATATACTTACAAAGTATCATCACAAAGTTCTTAGATCCAAAACACTAATCCAGCTCACATTTTTATGAAATATGAAATAATAACTTATAAAGTAGACCATTTTATTTATGGGTAACTCGTGCATACCGTAAATTAGTTTTAGAATGCATTTAAACACAAAATCTTACTTTAATTAAATTTAACAGACCTGTCATCTCAAATACATTACCTAAAAAAGAATAATATTTTCCATAAGTCACAGTGACCAAACAACCATGTTATAAAGAAGACAAAAAAAAGTCTATCTGTATTAAATAGGTTATTAGATATTCAACAAGTTAATTTTAGCTTTCGCCATCACCGAGTGCATACATCGGACGACACAAAATTGTTTAGCCCAACCAATCTAGTTCGATTCTTTGAAAATGCAATTGCATTAAAATTTGGTTATACAAATCTGTAGCTGATAATGATTAGTAGAAATTTTATTTTACATGAACTGGATTAGTCAAATATTTAAATTAACATTGAATTGAATAGGGCTATCTTAAACAGAAAAAAAAAAGGTGAAATCGTACACTGCTTTGTTTCTTTACTCAAGCAAATTTGACCAGTCTTGTTTTTCAATTATCAGGTCAAATTGTGTTGAGACAGTTCCCTATCAGCAAAGCTCATTGGAGAGCTAGCAGGGACATGCAGCAGAATTGGTGGGTTCGTCCCTAACGAGTCAGCCACCAACATAGTTTCCATCAAATGACACCTTACAATATGTCGTATTTTGAACTCATTAGCTATAGCATCGTGTTTGGGTTAGGACAAAAGATTGAAAATCCATCATAACTATAGCGCAATGAAACGCTACCTTCACTGAGAGAAAGAGTACTAAACTATATTTCAAGACAATTAATTTTATTGTTTATACATTTAAGGAACATTATGTATGGTTAAACAGTCAAGAACTTTATTGTCTTTCATCGGATTTTCTTTATCCCTTTTCCTTTTTCATAAAATCATTTACCAATATTATCTTTCATTTTCTTCATATGTCTCTGTCTTCCACTGAAAATGGGTGAACATTTTCCTTAAAAGTGTTTCATGATTGGGTTCAAATATCAAATTATTATGGTAAAATAAAGGAGTGTAATGTAAGGCACAACAACAGCACAAGGAAGAGGAAAAGACACGGGTGCAACGGTGTAAAGAATCTTGACTGGCAGAGCGACAGAACTCATAACTTGCTTTTGAATTACGTAGCAGAACGTGCAGAATGTTCCATCCATGCATAAGCACAAATAATAATAATAATAATAATAACAGCAAGAAAAATAAACAGCATCCAACGACAATTATTGAGTTAACAAAACGAGTTCGTCTCACGTGAAAAAATCTTAGTTGTATTATAGCACTAACAGAATTGGGGTCAGTTAATAAGGTACAATGTACTAAGTATAGTTAGTACAGTTTAGAATCTGTATACTATATTTTTTGTTCTCCAACTTCTACTAAAACATTACAATTTGCGTTTAATAAAAGTACTTACTAATAGTGTTATAGCGTGTCATCTTTTAATTTTTTCAACCGATAGATGACGGGGTTCAGTTTGCTCTTAATGAACGAGTATATAAGAAGATAAAAATCATGAGTAAAATACGCTAAAATTTTTCATGGTAATATACGCATAACGTTGAGCTATTTATCAACTAGATCGGGAGGATACAACATAATTAGATTAACATATATACTTTGAATATATAGTGTATAGTATATAGTAGAAGAAAATCATACTGTTCAATAGTACTATGAAAATTGACATTGAATTTGACATATAGTTTTTAGCATGATAAAACATACAACTACGTACAATTCATTCAATTTTATATTTCGAATATTTTTGCATTACATGACCAACTACATAGAATTAAAACCAAATAAATATAAATAGAACAAGTTTCCTACTATAACTGTTCCTCTAAGATTGTCTGTTTGTCTGTTAAAACGCGATTATATATCCAATTAATAAGACGCATCAAATACAAAGCTTAGTTAAATTGTTCCAACTAATATACATATATATATATATATATATATATATATATA
>Ga0209700_103688_pt1 | contig 28892 bp, 21 predicted proteins | sample SiratroredBW_FD_187528 | JGI IMG/M metagenome (GOLD analysis project Ga0209700, IMG submission 187528) | Root nodule microbial communities of legume samples collected from California, USA - Siratro red BW (SPAdes) (version 2) | ecosystem: Host-associated > Plants > Roots > Nodule | place: USA...
TGTGAAATTCTCCCATGGCATATGGTCAATATAGCTGGGTGCATCAGGTTGTAGCCAGTTGATTTGGCTGTAAACAGTGAGTCATGCATAGATCAATTCATCCAAACTCTAGTTCATCAAACAAACTCTAGTGATCTGAGTTTAAGCAAATCCTGCTTTTTAAATGTATAAGCTAGAAGTTTGAATTTTGAAGAATGGAAGAATGGTCAAGCTCAAAAAGTTAAAGTGTTTTATGCATGTTTTATCCGATACGTCTTCTTAGTTTTGTGTTTTCTAAGAATTGATGATGAAGAATGTGGGTTGGTTGGTGTGTAGCTCCATTGTTTGTGGTCTTATTACTTTGCGGCTTTAATTCCTTTTCAACAATTTTTGTTCCCATGGTGCTCAGCTTGATTGACAGTTTATGATTTCAGGTTCAGGCTCTTCGTGCTGAATACCTAAACCATCTCTTCGTGCTGAATACCTAAACCATGGAGAAGCGGAGGCCATAGTGCTGCTTTGGTCCAAGGCACTTGAGCACCGGGGTCTGATGTGTATAAATTAATTTATAAAGGATTTTTCATCTAGTTTCTTTAAATTATGTTTAACTTATGTAAAAATTAATTTTAGTTTATAGAGAAATTTATCTATAAATACATTTGTATAAGCGTGTTTTTAAGAAATTATTATATATTTTAGTAAATTGTATTATATTTTAAGATAAATATAATCTTTACTATTAACTCATTTGTTGGAAGGGGAGAAGTTCTGTTAAGTACATATGATACTAATACATGAAAGTATAAAATGGTGACTAAACACTATATTTCTGTTAATGATTGGTTAAATGTATTGAAATAATTATTTTAAAATTTAGATAAATATACTATTTTAAAAAGAAAAAATGAAATTGTTTTATGTGCTTTTTTAATTTAAATATGCACTTAGAATTTTTAAAATGACTATTGACTTGTGAATAATCTATTCAAGATTTTTTCTAAAATACACTTTTCAAAATTTATAAAATAGAATTCAGAATATATAATTTAAAATATGATAAGATTTTTAGAATAAAAATTTTAGAACATAAAATATGTTTCAAAATAAACTTTTTAAAATAGGACTTTTAAAATTAACATTTTAGAATATATATAAGGCTGAAATCGAGCTTTTACTTTCTATAGTTTCTAACTTTTGAACCTGTGTCTCCTTACATTAAGAGAATGATTTCAGGGTTTTTTAATTAAAAAACAAGTAGGTTTTATTCTTTTCTTATCTTTTTGTTGTTGAACTATTTTGTTTTAATTGTTCTAAAACACTTATTTTAGAAAGTTTTAGTCAGAAAGTCATTAGATAATGTATAGCTCATTAGTTATTTTAAAAACTGTGGAGATGTAGATTCAAATTGAGGAGGTGTAGGAAGTAATATAATTTTTTTTTTCATTTTTAAAGTAGTACTTATCTATTTATCTAAATTTTAAATAATTTGTTTATTTACATACTATTGTAATAGAATAACACTATCTTTGTAAAATCAACTCATGGAAAACACTTTTTCTAGTTATTTTAACCGAAAATAACAATTTACAAACAAATTCAAATTTAAAGGTCTCATTCTTTATCATCTTGAAATGAAGATTTTGGTTTAAAGAATGGAAAATTATAAAATAATTGAACATTTCTAACTATTTTTTTTTAACATATTCAATTAATCATGACAAAGAGCACAATAACCTCATAAAACAAAAGCATGTTTATACAAATTTCTTTATAAATATTTTTAGGATAAATAAAATAAATTCTTCTATAAACTAAAATAACTATACATATGTTAAACCTAATTTAAAGAAATTAGATGAAAAATCCTTTATAAATTAATTTATATATGTACTGATAGTAACCTATAAAAAAGTTAATTTTATTTTTTCCTAAAAAGCATCTACACAAAAGTGTTTCCCTCGTCATCCATACGTATGTTTCACGCATTTACAACGAAAATGATAGTTTTAAATTTCTGATTTTATTTCAATTTATATTTTGGAAATAACATAGAATCAAACAATTTATCATTGTTTTATTAGTGTTCTTTTCTTCTGCACACCATATATTATAATTAAATTACATTCTTTCTTATGTTATTTAATTTAATATAATTTTTCACTTTTTAAACTTTAATGCACATTTTATAAAAAAAATTAAGCATGAATAAATTTTATTAACAATTAAAAAAGTCAGGGTAGGATAGATGTTCCTTTTTCAAACTGTACCGGATATCTATGAAGGGTTATCCTCATCATATGGAATTGGAGATTTTGGAGGGATTTTTTTTTTTCATTTTGGAGCAATTTTGTTTCGAAATTTTTAGAATGGATAATTTTTTTTAATTATCACTATAGGTAAATCGTGCTATGTTGAAATGATATCGTAACGAAGAAATCAGGCCACTATAACACAATTTTGTTTAGAGTCAGTGAAATTGTGTCACGTCGGCACAATTTTAGGACTTAATTAAAATCGTGCTGATGTGAAACGATTTTAGGGTACTTTTTCTGAACTGAAATCGTGCCACCTCAGCACGATTTCAGTTTAGAAAAAGTATCCTGAAATTGTGCCATTACACTGAAAATCATGCCACCTCAGCACGAGACGATTTCAGTATATTTATAATTTTGAAATTATTTGTGATTGGTGTACATAGATGATGTAGTGTGAAATTTTTCAAATTGATAACAAATAAATTAAAAGTTAAATGCGTTATTTTTCATTGAACTAAAAGCATAGGTTACATTGAAAGATTATTGTCTATAGCGACTATTTGTTCTATTGTGACATTCGTTTCTACAATATGAACATCTTTTAGGCCTATTGGGAATTGGGTCATCCATGTCATTATGGATACGGTTTGTAGTTGGTCTTCTAGCTTTGCCTTTTCTCATTTGTGGGTCAGGTATCATATTTGGACCCGTGTAAGGAGACCAATAGTCTTGGTTCTGAACTGGATGAAATTGAATTTCATGGGCCTTTAAAATGTTACTAAGGCTGTAAACGAGGAAAATAAATGTGGCTAATTGTAGATGAGAAAATGAACAAACAACTATGACATGTGGACAAGGAAACTTTAGGGCTTGAAACTGTCCGCAATCACACCACCATTCATTTAATTTGACTTTGTATGACATAGGTCGACGGAAAAGTTGGGGAGTGGGTATTTCCTGGACTTCAAACTCTGAGTTCTGTCTGTCACAGCGCTGCACAATGTACATAGCTGATTGTTGTTCATTTTTGTATAGTTGAGCGGTAATGTCTTCCGAATATAGGTGACCTGCTCGTAACATGCATTTCGCCTTTGTGCCTCGTTCAACAAACCAGTCCTTTGTTCGTTCAAATGTAGTCTTGACAATAGCACATATAGGAAGAGATCGTGCACCCTTTATAACCGAGTTAATGCATTCCGCTAGATTTGTTGTCATATGCCCGAACCTTTTACCCCCATCATATGCTTGAGTCCACTTTTCCAACGACATTTGATTTATTCAAGACATTGCTTGCTGGAATTCTGAACACATGGCAGACAATTTAGCCATAAGGGTTGGTTGTTTCATCTCGTAAGTTGTGGCAATGTAAAAAAAAGTTGTGAAACACAAAATTATGTATATATATTCAATGGACATAATGACAGTAATGAGAAAAAAAATACCCATGTTAATTAGTTGTCATTTTAACTCGGCATTCTTGAATCTTTTATTGAAGTTGGATGCAATATGTTTGATACAATAGACTGAGGACAACCCATCTCCTTCCCATCCAACTTCTTCCAATTGCAATGCAGACAAGATTGTTGTTCCTCTATCAATTATGAGGCAAAGATTGTCTTGAGGTGTGACGTGCTCGTGCAGTAATTGGAAAAACCAGATAAGTGTTTCCTTTGTCTCCCCTTCAACAATGACGAAAGCTAGAGGAAAAATGTTTTGGTTTCTATCTTGACTAATGGCAGTTAATAATGTTCCGTGATATTTGCCAGTCAAAAATGTTCCATCGACTTGCACAATAGGCTTGCAGTACTTGAAGCATTTAATGCAAGGTTTAAAAGACCAAAAGATGCGCCCCAAGATGTAAGTGGAGTGGTCTTCAATATCATTAACAATGTTCGGACGTCCTGTACATTGTACAATTGTCCCCGAAACAACTTCTTGGATAGCTTGTAACTATGAGTCCTCCCAATCACCAAATTCCATCGCAAGTGCCTTTTATTTTGCAATCCAAGCATTTTTACAGGAGATAGAATCACCGTACCAATTTTTGATTTCAGTCACTAAACTCTTTATCAGTATTGAGGGGTTGGACTTCACTGAATTTACGATAATGGAAGCAATTTCGGAAGAGTCAAAATTAATGTGATCTTGTGAAAGAGTAGTTGACAAGAAAGTGTGAGGTGCTTCTATCTTTTTGATTTTCCATTGCTGGCGAACTTTGCTGAAAGATGCTCTAAGTCGCCAATGGTAATCATTGCCATAATTATTGCATCATATCACGTATCTATCTATCTATCTTTGACTTTATTACCACAAACTTAAATCCTTGGTCAATATGATATTGTTTGATTGCACTGACGGTAGCCTCTTTACTTTGAAAACACATGCGTTCTTCCAGATCAAACTGAATATTTTGTGTTGCTCGACTGAATGAATGATGTTGTTGTGAAGAACAATTAGGTAGAGATGGTTCATCTAACAATAGTTCCTCACAATTATCGTCATCTGACATATCATCAACGATATTCAAAATGAATGGTTCATCCGGAATTATATAGAAACTGCTTCCAGCATTCCATGAATCCATGGTAAAAAGGATTTATGTGTCAGTGAAGATGAACGAAATTTTTTTTACTGTGAACAGATGAGTAGAAGAGGATATAGATTTATGTCTTAGCGAAGATGAAAGAAATTATTTGTTGTGAACATACGAGTAGAAGAAGATATGGATTTATGTCTTAGTATAGATGAAATGAATTGTTTGCTGTGAACAGAGGGGTAGAAGAGGGTATGGATTGTGAAATTCAAGTCACATTATATAATGTTTGGACGATTTTAAATGCATAACACAGTAATTTTTATCATTTGAAAATTTTTAAAATAATTTGATTGATGGACGTTGAATGTTACAAAATTGCAGTAGGGAAGAATATTAATTGTGCATAGGTGTTCTTAGGTATATTGCACCAATTTATTCATTCTTCACCAATTTACACGTTTTGGCACCAATTTTTCTTTCATGTTTTCATATTGTTTAAACACGTTCTCTGAAAAAGTCCTAGTGTGCATGAAAGGTTTGGGAACCAAGGAGATATCATACCATGCTCCCACGATATCTGTGTGACACAGATATCGTGGGAGCATGGTATGATATCTCCTTGGTTCTGATCCTGCACAAATCTTCAATTTGTGTAATTTCTCACGGGTTTGAATGCTTTTACTTTGCAGGAATCTTCAATTCGTTCAACACTATAATTTCTCACCGGTTTGAATGCTTTTACTTTGCATTGAATAATGCATGTGGCAATGCATGTGGCATGGCTGAAGAATGCAAAAAGTACCCAATACATATGCGTGCTCAGTTTAGAAGCGTGTCTAGTGAATTGAAATCATGCTTTAGGGTTTTAGGCTTTATAAACCCGTGTCTCCTTACCTTGGTTCATCCCTCATCTCTATGTTGGACAACCCAATCTCCATAGCCTTGCTTTTGTTACTTTGATTTTGCATTGAGTGAACATTATTGTAGAGATAACTCATCACTTCAATCACAGTTTGCAGTGAGTGAACGTTATGAAGTGAGTGAAACGTTTATGCAGAGATACCTCACTTTAAGCACAATTTATCTGAGGTACATAGAACCTAAGGTATAGCAAGTTACTTGTCATTGTTCAATCATCTAGGTAAGTCTATAATCTTGAATTGGTAGTGTCTGTGTTGCCTTTCAATTTTATTTCATTTTTGTTTAACTATTTGAAAAATTAAAGCCTGTGAAGATGAAAGAAGTAAATTGTGCGAAACTATAAATAGTAATGAATTTTCTTCGATTTGACTAAGTCATAGGAAATTAAAAGAAAAAAATGGCATGATGGTACTAGTGGCAGGGATAGCAAACGACAATGTGGTTTATTTCAAGTGAAAAAATCAATAAAAACCCCAATCTGCTCTTGAATCCAAACATCAATTGTGAATTCCAAAGTTAGTTTTTAATAATTTTACGATTTAGGTATTAATTATTTTAAATGTTGTGGTTAGGATTTTAATTTCATATTTCGTTATTTGAAATTTAGCATTTAATTATTGTATATAAGAAATTAATTATTTTAAATATCATAATTAATTAATTTTATGAAATAACTTGATAATATTTTAGTTTTTAATTATTTCACCCTTGGACTCCATAATTTGAAAAAAAAACACGTTCCAATTATTTTCCTATTCTGATTCCATTATTTTAAAATTATCTTTTAAATATTCTATAATAGAAATTAATCCATGTTCTATAACAAAAATTCAATATTTAAATATTCTAAAACAAAATTAAGTAACGTTTCGTTAATTTAATATTTTATTATTGTTAATGCACTCCTGGTTTTTGAAATACAGGTCAACTCCCAATTGTTTCAAATTTAAAATACGGACGTTTATGGCTCTCTCTTCTATAACAAAATTAAGTGACATTTTGTTAATTTAATATTCTTTATTATTGTCACTCCAACAAACTTGGTTGGTTTTTCAAATATATGTGAACTATGCTGAATTGTTTCAGATTTAAACTAGCCACATTTATAGCTCTCTGTATCACGACTTTGTATGTTGGAAATAATTGATCTTTATTTAGAGAGGTATAGAGTGGTATGTGCATATTGAAATTGTAACTTTTAGATGTTATGGTAAATATTTGTTGTGAGTTAATAATGGTATGAAGATTGATGTAATGAATTTGGTAGGTGCATATTGGAACAACGTCATTCACTCCACCATCTGCATTCCATCCATTATCATCCTCACAATACTATTGGCCCAGAATGCCTGCACCTGAGCCACAAAACGACGATGATGATGACGATGAAGATAACGATAATGATGACGATGAAGATGATGACCCTCATCCAGCACTACCTCCATCACACCATACAAGACTTAGAAGGCAAAGAAGAAGACCTCATTGTGGCACGTCGTCACATAAATAATTTATTACATTTTGTAATCATATTAATGAACTTTTATATTGTACTTTTTTTATTAATTACTATTTTTATTACTATTTTTTGAACGGCAAAAGATGAATAAAATTAAAAAGGACACTTTAGGGGTGTCCCAACCCTTAAACAAATGTTACAGTTTGGGATAAACTTGTAGACCTACCCAACTACAACAATACAACATATAAGCTCCAAAGCCCCCATACACAGTATCAAAACAACATGATTTAGCTAATAGTTTGATCAAATACTAAACAATAATTCAAACTTGTATCAACACGAAACTTAGTTGAGTACTTTCTTGCACAGCAAGTTACCAATTGCATCTTGTTCCAAGGGTCATTCATTATATATTCCACATCGCTATTACATAATACTAGTACCAAAAGCAAATAAACTTAAATACATCCTTTGTAGTCTTCTTCAAAAGCCCATGAATTTGCCAAATGTACTTGTGTCAACAATAATTAGAACCTGCACATTGAACAAACAAGGCCAAAATACTCCTACCAACAACCAAACAACCCCTCCAAAAACCGTAACATTAACCCACAAACCTTATGTTCATTACCTAATCTCAGCTAAACACACAGTTGGGTTCATACACCACTCTGGGAAAGAATACCGTATTCTCTGCCTACCAAACTTAACCCAAGACTATGCCTGCCATTGCGCCCGTGTAAAAGTCTCAACTTTATCTAATTGACCAATATAAAAAATAATCCTATTCCTATAATTCCAAATTTCCAATGTCAACGCTAACCACATTCCTTTCCACACATGGATAGCTTTGTTACTCATACCCAAAATATAAAAATTGCAAAAGTGGTCGACAATGTCATTGTTTCTATCCGAAGTGAGTCTTACCTAATTATCACACTTTATCCACAGACGCTGCGAGACCTCATATGTAATTAAGATGTATTGCATAGTTTCGACCTCCAAGCTACATAAAAGGCATAAATTATAGGAAACTATAACTCTCCTTTTCTCAAGATTAACTCTGGATGGAAGTTTATTTAACATGCTCTCCAACTGAAAACTTTTGCTGACCAAGACACTTTGAGATCCCAGATATCCCTACACCACTCAAGTGGACTAACAGGTGGCTCTTGAGCCCTGTAACCAGACTGAACTGCGTATGAAGTAGTTTCTTCCCCCATCCAACTCTAAGTATCTAAAATTTATTCCATTGTACTGAATCAATCACTTCCATTAGTTGATTTTCCAATTCCTTCTCCCACAATTCTCTTCTCCACGGTATCTGCCACATAAAATCCTCTGAATTTCTATTACGATTCCAAGTCCCCATTTTTGTTAATAGTCTTTCCTCTACCCAATGAATTTACATATAGTCTATGGAATTTGTCCATAAGCTTCCCTTCTCCTACCCACCAGTCCTCCCATAATCTAATCTTATCCCCGTTTCCATGTTTCCAACTTGTCCTCTTATCAAACAAATTGGTTGCAGAATGTACCTCACAAATAGATCCTAAGTCTTTCCACCAATACGAACTTTTCCTATCTACTGTAGAATTAGCCATATCTCTCCAATCACCATATCTAGCTTCAATGACATTTTTCCACTCACCAACTTCCTCTAAACCCAATCTCGATTTTCACTTAGCTAGTAGTGTAACATTGAATCTATGTATATCCCTAATGCCCAATCCTCCAGCTTCTACTAGAACACAAATTTTGTTCTAAGCTACGCAATGGTTTTTCTTACCTTCTGAACCCCAACCCCATAGAAAATTGATCTGAATCGATTTAATAATTTTGCACACCAACTTCGGGACTTTGAAGAAAGACATATAAAACAATGGCAATGCAATAATAACTGACTTAATCAAACAAATTCCCCCTGCCATAGATAAAACCTCCCCTTCCAATTTGAAAGCCTAGATTGTAACTTGTGAATAATTGGTCTCCAAAATTCCACCTTTCTATGGTTCCCCCCAATTCTAACTCCAAGATACTTAAACGGAAGTGGCATTCTCCCACAATTCAAGCAATTAGAAAAGATATTCAAATCCATATCAGAGATCCCTATAGCACCAATTTGACTTTTGTAGAAATTAACCTTTAGACCATATGCTAACTCAAAGCTACGCAAAATGGCTTTAATTGCTAAAATGCCCTAAAATTTAGGTTGGCTGAAGAACAACACATATCATCTATGAATTGCAGCAAATTTACCTCTACTCCTATTTGTCCCATTCTAACCCCCTTTAAGATCCCAATTCTAGAAGTTTCTCTGACCAAACCTGCTAAACCTTCTGCCACAATTAGAAACAAAAATGGGGCAAGAGGGTCGCCTTGTCTAAGCCCTCTCGATGGCCTTAACTCCTTGGTAAGGCAATCATTAATCAATATCGACACTATAGCTGAATTAAGACACATTTTGATCCATTTGATCCACTTCACATCAAATCCTAATCTCGACATCATATACTCAAGAAAGTCTCACTCCACTGAATCATATGATTTCTCGTAATCCACCTTTACAATCACACCCTTCAACCTTTCCTTTCTAAGAAAATCCACTGTTTCATTAGCAATCAACACACTATCCAAAAATACCCTCCCACTAAGGAACACTGACTGGTTTTTATTTATCACCTTTTCCAACACTCTTTTAAGTCTATTGGCCAAGATTTTCGTGATCAACTTGGAAACACAACCTACTAGTGAAATAGGTCTATAATCTCCTAACTCAGATGGATTTTCGCATTTAGGGATTAGAGAAATGAAAGAAGCATTACAACCCCTAGGAATATATCCCGATTCATAGAAACTAAATAATGCGCTTATGATATCCTCCCTTATAATTTCCCAACTATGCTTAACGAAATTGAAGTTAAAACCATCCGAACCCGAGCTTTTTGAGCTTGTTTAAGTGCCTCTAAAATTTTAACCTCCCTAAACTTACTACACAAGATAACATTATCGACATCATTAACCTTTCTAAAATTCACCCATCTAAGTTAACCCTTCATTTAGATTGAGCTTGAAATCTATTTGCAAAGTATTTTTGAATTTCGTCCTTCACCATTGTGACTCCTCTTGCCACTCCCCATTAATAAACACCCCTTTATTTCATTGCTTAATAACCTTCATCTCATTCTAGCATGAAAGAATTTAGAATTCGTACCCCCCTTCTCCAACCAATTATAGATTTCTATTTCATTATTGCTATTTCTCTTTCTGATAAAGCTTTCAATTTTCCGAGTAACCCTATCCCCCTCATCCTCATTTCCTCTTGTAATAACTCTTCATCATCTCTTTGATCCAACTGTTCAATTTCTGCTACAATTTTCTTTTTTCTCTCTATTTCATTATTGTGCCCTAACTTCCTCCACTTCTTAAGCGCACTCTTCAGGCCCTTAAGTTTCATTTTCACCCTCTCCAAATCATTTCCACAATTTACCCTTTGTTCCCAAGCTTCTCTGATGACCTTCCTATAACCATCCATTTCGGCCCATACATCAAACATTCTAAAAGGTTTTGCGCCCCAATCAATAATTTTATTTTTAATCACTATGGCACAATGATCAAACACTTCCCTGCTAAGAACGTACTTCCTAGAACTAGACCACTTCTCCAACCAAAGGTCAGACACCAAAGCTCTATCCAAACGACTCTTAGCTGTAGCATTTGGTCTATATCAAGTAAATTTCCTCCCCATTGCTAGTAAATCTATTAACTGGTTATCCTTTGTAAAGGTGTTGAAACCCATTATTTATGAACTATTTACCCTTGTGTGACCAATACCCCGTCTTCCACTAGAATGTCTCACAGAATTAAAATCACCCACGACACACCGAGCTATACTATCATTGCTACTTTTAATATGACCAATTTGTTTCCAAAGGTCTCTTTTGTCATTGATTGCACAAGAAGAGAAAACATTAATAATCTCCACGTGAATAAGTCGTCCACCCTGATCTAATCTATAATCTCCTCTAATAACAATATAACCCTTACCCTCCTCAGTATTAACACAATTGAAAGTTTTATTATTCCACATTTTTAAAATGCCACCTCCGTCCACATCCACACTTCTGTGCTTCCAGCTAATATCATTGGATCCCCACAAGGAATAACACTACTGACTATTCAATTAAGCAACTTAGTTTCCTGAATACAAACTACTCCTGGATTTTCCCTCCTCACAATAGAATGTAAATATTTCCACTTTAAGCCCCCTCCTAAACCTCTAATGTTAATGCTAATAAGACTCATAATAACCCATTCCACCCTTCGCTCCTCTGATTATCCAATAGTTTGGAATCCCTCTATTCTAACTCTCTAAACTTTTGGAAAATAACTTCCTTATCTCTCAAACAAGAAATTCCTAAATCACTCGCAATACCCCACAATTTCGCTTCCAATCCCCCATTATTATCCACCATATACCTTCTATTACAATTCAAGAAACTACTATCATTAATGGAATTAGAACAATAAGTAGATACAAACCTAGATTTCGTAGACAGACATTGCATCCCATTGGCTGTTAAGTTTTTTTGTACTTTCTCCTTCTCACAAGTTTGTTGGATTCCCCTCTCCACATAGGTAATCTACCCTCCATTTCTTTGGGATTGATTTGCATATTATTGATCAAACGCATAGCCCCTTTCACACCTTTTGAACTTGTAGCCTTACCTTTGGGTACACCATTACCACGCACAAAGCTAATGACTTCTTCGTCATTATGAACAGTGATCGTCTCCACTGTCCCATTATAACATTGAAGGTTTTCTCTCTCCTTATATTCTAATTCTTTAACCGCATAAAGGCCCATACTTGGTGTGGTCCCAACCCACGTGGATCCTGTGCCCAAATGGACATATTGCACCGAATCCAACTCTACATGATGGGCCTTGGGCCCCGCCTTCACCCCTTCATTACCTAATGGAATAGCCATATTATTACATATGCCCCAATCTTCATTAAAGGCTCCAGCCACGTCATTATGAAGCAAGGATTTGGGTACCGTTGATTTCTCACACTTTAGGTTATATTCCCATTGCATAGGCTCCCTAAATAGCAAACAATCAATACCATTTTCTACTTTCTCTACCAGCTTTCCATTCAAATTCCCGTCTTATTATTGAAAATAGCTGCCTTCTGCATATTGCCCCCAGCTACCGTACTAACCATTTTGGTACTATGTCTGTCCAATGAGGCTAAGTTAGTACCTCTACAATTAAAGTTATCCGTTTTTAACCCGTCACCTACCTCATACAGTTGCATACCTTTTCGATCACCGGATTTTGAAGCATCTTCATCAGCCACCGATCCGGAATACTTGCTATGCTCATCTGGTGCCCCTTCATCCTGATCGTCATACAGATATTCAACCGTGGAAACTGAAAAAGAATTAGAATCAGAAAACGTAACATCGGAGGACCATCCTCGGCACTGTGCTCGATCAAAATCAAAGATCTCCTCCTCTAGTGGAACCCAATAAACCTTATCATTTATTTTGGTCCTTTTTGACATTTCCACTTTATCTGGAACATGCGCACTTACTTTCAACCTTGCATAATCCAATCTCTCCCATTCACTTGTAGCTACATCGATTTCGATGAGTTCTCCCACATTACCTGTAACTTGTTTAAAGCCTTCCATTGTCCATAGATATAACGGTAACCCCCTGCATCTTGTCCACACTACCTTGTTACCTTTTGGTGGCTCTTCACTCTAAGGTTCTAAAGCCTCAAAGATTTCCGCCAAGAATTCCTTATTTTCTTCAATAACTCTTTCATTAGTATTCCCTCATTTGCTGTCAATAGGAGAGCTTTATCACCAAGACACCTAACTCTAATATCAACCAATCCTCCATGCAGCACGTGTTCTCTTATAGCCTCCATAATCCTATATTCCCTCATAATTCCCACCCAGCTTGTCGTCAACCACAAAGGTTTCACTTCCAATCAGCTCCACTTTTAGAGTCACCAAGTTTCTGATCCTTATCTTTAATTGTTTGTTTGACCCTCCATACTTTCTGTTGTGGTTTCAAAAAAAATTTTTGTTGCTTCGGTTTAGGTTGGGAGAAAGGAGCTTCACTTGCCTCAACATTCTCCTTCACTCTAGCAGTATTTGACACTGTGCTCCATTTAGAATACTTAGGCAGATTAACATACAACTTCATGGCTCCAATTCTGATTATGTCTAACTCATATTCCAGCCTCCTAACATTCTTGACGTCGTAAAATCGCACAAAGCCAAATCTATGCCCACGTCTATTTGCCTTCTTAGAAATGAAGATCTCATGAACCCTTCCCTATCTAGAAAATATCCTCCCCATATCCCTCTCACCAAATGTAGGAGGAAAATTAGAGAAAAAAAAAGGTCGTCACATTCCAAGGCTTTGGGTGAATCTCTGTAACCTTTCCTACATACCCCATCTTCGGCTGTATGATATGAATAATATATTTGTGACCGATGTAAACAACAGAGCAAAAATAGGCAAACTACCAAAGTTGGGAAAAATATGAACCTAGTGAAGGAGAATGGTTACATCTCCGACATGCAAGTGTGGGTTTGCAGTAATGGACCCCCTTCTTTTGGTGCGAAGAAAAACAACCTAAGTTTCCGGCCGCTGTAAGAAAAAGACGCCTTTAGGAGAGAGAATAGTAATTCCTGTATAAATTAATTTTATTCTATGAAGAAACATTTATATTTTTTAATTCGGCTATCATTTCATGGATTAATTCGTGAATAATCACTTTCATTTTTAAATATTCTAATAACTTTAACCACACTCATTACTTTAAATTTTATTAATTTTCATAAATTCACGATGTAATGATAAAAAGAAATAAAAAACTCTGTTCAAATAATTAAATATTAGTTTAAAAATATAATTATATTTATATATGAGAGATTTTTCCAATAATACAAAAATAACCCTATTGTATTTTATTAAGGCCTCCACGAGTATATATAAACTCTACACTGCATCACTTATGTACATTAATCACAAATAATTTTGGAATTACGATTTCAGTATAATTTATTTGAATTGAAATCGTGTTGAATTGACAAGATTTTAATTAAGCCATAAAATTTTGTCGACGTGACACGATTTCACTGTCTGCTAAACAAAATCGTGTCACAGTTATACAATTTCTTCATTATAATATCGTTTCGACGTAACACGATTTACCCACAGTGGTAATTAAAAAAAATTATCCATTCTGAAAATTTCAAAACAAAATTACACCAAAATGGGAAAAACGCCGATTTTGGAAGGAAAGAAGATATACACATTTGTTATTTATAGCCAAACACATGTGTATATAGTAAACTAATTAAAAATTATTATTAAAATTTTAAAATAATTTAGAATTTAGAATAGTTTAGTATTTTTCTCTTAGTTAGGAATAGTCAAACGCATGTGTCATTTGTTCGTTTAATTTTTTTTCTTGATGGATGAGATATATATGAAACTTCTTAATGATAGATATATATATATATATATATATATATAAACATTAAAAGAATAAGTTTAATAAATTATAAAAGAAATACATTTTTTTTAAAATATTTAATTATTAAGACTGATGGCAGTTATATTTTTAAATTTGTCCCTATAATTCTTTTGATTTCATAATCTAGAGATTCTTTAAATGGAATAGATATATTGTAATAATGATATATGAAACTATATAATATTTAATTTGATGTAATATAATATTCTATTAAATATGAAATCACGTTATATTTTGCATAAAAGTTATAAATAACTTGAGTAAAGAAAAATTGAAGAACAAATGTTGAAATGTTTTGTTTGTTAAATGGGCAATTTTGAAATGAGATGATTTGGAAAAGAGTAAATTGATTTGATTAAACCATTTACCTATTTTTTGGTCGTTTTATTTAATTGATTAAGTTACAATTTTTTCAATCTGTTATACAATGACTGGTTGTGTAATGTTGATTATTATAATTATTGTTGGGTGTGATGTTAATTTATTCTATGCGCAAAATATTTGATAAAATATGTAAAAATAAAATTTAGAGTATTATACTTTTTTTATGACAAAAAAAAGTTGTTGTCAGTATATCAGTATAATTATTTTTGCATTAAACAATGCAATATTTTATGGTAAATTTATTATTATGTATGCATAATATTTTTAGAATATTTGTGTAGTATATTTTTATCATTTTATCCATGTATATGTATGTCAGTTATTATTTGTAGAATTGTTGTTTTTTTTTATAATAAATTAGTTTCATTGTATTTTGAATTAAAAAATTAATTTATTTGATTTTAATGTATTTGGCATTTTAGGAAATAATCAATTATATGTTTCATGCTGCTATATTTTTAAGAAAAATAAATTTTGTTGCAACCATTAAAATCAATTTTCTATTTATTGTATTTTATTTTTTTAGTTATATTTTATTATTTTTGTTAAGTAGATTATTATTACTTTAACGAAATTAAATTATTATTGTTGTAAATTTTTACTTTTTTTAGTCTAAATTGTTATTGTAACAAAAAATTCACTGAAATTAAATTATTGTTGTAATACATTATTATAGTTGCTAAGGTAGAATTCATTGTTGTGAATGTTTATTATTGTTTCTTGTATATTTTATTGCTATTAGTTGTATTTAATATTTTTGTTATAATTTTCAATTCCGTTGTTTATAAATATTATTGTTATATTATAAATGAAATTTTTGGGAGAAAAGAGTTGAATAAAATTAGCATAAAACTAGTTGTTATTGTCATAGGTTGAAATACTTTTAATTATATAGACGGTATGATTTAAGCAAATCATAATTTCTGCCATAATTTCATTGTCCGAAGTGCAACATGCTATTTTAGACTCTAATTTAAAAACATTATATAAAATATCATTTAAACTAAGGTGACTATATGAAAAATCTATAGTCACAAAAGAAGTATAATAGATAAAGGAAAAACTGGTGAAAACTTAATATATAAGATGAAGATTAAAATGTTAAGTAAATAAGATGTAACTTAATCTAATATTCAACAATAGAATATTTAGGTGAATGAGCTGCAAAGATGGTAGGATATGTATTGCTTCTTTTGTAAAGGTTGAACGAAGAGATAACTAGTTGCTTTTGGTCATCTTGATTAAGAAGAATTTCGGGATGGTTACAGGCAAGACTTTTAAGGCAAGAGATGGAAGCATACATAGGGTGTCATCATACCTTTTGAGTCGTGGTTTAAAGAGGCTGGTGACAATAACTCTTAACTTTAACAGTGTGCAGGTTAAACACCATAATTTAACTATGACTTTATCTATTTAACTTTTATTAGAACACAATTGATGTTATTTGTAAGAATCTCCTCTTTAATAATTGTTCGATAGGAATGGAACTCATGTATGATCTCAATTTGAAATCAATTACTGGATTGAATATCTAGTCTGAGTCAAAAGTTATAGCTAATAGTTATGGTGTAACTTTTTTTACTTAAAGAGTGTAAAAGTCCTATTCTAATTAGGGTCACAACCAATAAAAGTTCTTAAAAAGGAGTGAGGAGTCACCATCATAATTTATTATGAAAAATTGTGAGAAAATCAAAAAATGGTTTGGGAAAACTATGGAAAAGGAATGTATTTTTTAGAATATTTATTTTCCAAAAAAAAAATGAAATTGTAAGTAGAAAAATAAAGAAAATATCTTCAATTGTTTACTTTGAGCCCGACAAGAATAGACCTTGCTCCTACCTAGTTCTATCCATGATGAAAAATTAGGATTTATGTAGTTTTGGATAAAAAAATTGCTTGTTGTGGTGTTGATATTTTTTAATTTTTTAATTTTGTTATTTTTTAAATTTTTTTTTTCAATTTTTAGTTCACATTTAGAGCATAAAATAGTGCAAATGACTTTTTATGATACCCTTAACAAGTCATACAATTAATAGAGATAATATAAACCATACACCGATTCGATCGATTGTTAGCGCAAACTTTATTTAGAGATCCAATTTTTAATTTTTTACTGAAAAAGATGTTAAATATAAGACGAAGTACTCAAATAATTAATATTCCTAAAACACATGAATCATTTTGATATGTAAAACAAACCTATTTAAACATATTATTTTATTTATCATTATAAAAACATTTTAAATAATAAGCACTAAGTATAAGTTTTTTTAATATATAAAGATATTGTAAAAACTACACAATTGTATTAAAAGTCGGTTCAAGAAAAAGCCAAATATATAAGTTTTTTTAAATATAACCTAATAATTATGATTTGATTGATGGTGAAAATAAAAAAAAATGCAATGGGCCTAAAACAAAAAGCCCAAAGTTTGGAGCAAAACGTGAGTGCACCACCATTCTGGTAACCTCCAATAGACAAACAAAAGAATTAAAAAAAAAAAAAACATAGGTCTTCCTAAAACTTCAAAGATGCATTACATGTTCTTGTTTTAGCATTTCGTGTGTATGACTTCTTTAACAACACCTATGGAACATGGTAAAGCTTTCCGACCTTGGTAGACAAATTCTCTCAATTTTTTGAGAATAAAACACAATAAATGATTATTGAATTATGTTTTAAAAATATTTACTGTTTTTGTAATGTGTCGTCTGATCACAAATAATCAAAAGATAGTTTCGGGGGATAGACATTCTGTTAATTTTTTAAAAAAAATTAGTCTGTAAATCTCCTTCTTTTGTTAGTGTAATACAATAATATGCAAAAAAACTATGATAAGAAAAGAAAGAAAGATTTATTCTTAAATTTTTGTACTAGTTTGTCTAATAGTGTAGACTATTTTCAGTTCTCAATCAATTTATTGGCTTTTACTTTGCAGACTACTATTGCAAGCTACAAATTGAGTATTATTTGGAACACAACCACTTTTGACTAATAACCCAATTATTATTTGAACACTCAATCACTCTTAACTAAGAACCTTAAATATTGTTAGAACATGTTTGCTCTTAGCTAAATTCTAAGTGTTGTTTGAACCTCAATCACTCCTAGATAGCAGATAATATTGTTTGGACAATAAACACTCATGGCTAAGCTTACTGCGTATTGTTTAAACCCCAGTCACTCCTAGTGAAATAAACAAACTTTGAATAAAGATATGATATAAAAGATCGAAGAATTTGTTCACTTGAGAGTGTAAGTATCTTATGACGTATATAAATATAAATACTCTCTTGTAGTTTTCTATATGAACACAACAATACTTTTCTCAAACGTTTTAAGGTCACAAGATTTTGATATATAACGAACGTGACTGGAGAACAAGACAATATCAATTAAGTCATTTTGTTGGTTCGGATCAAATTTTCATTGAAAATGGTACATGTTTAAGTACTATTGGTGTTAGACCCTCTTCATGTGTATCACCGACTACTTCACACACCACTTTTAAACATAACATTTTGTCACATGTTCTTTCTATTACTTTAAAACTTATTAACTGTTAGTCAATTTGTAAAAGATAACACTGCTTTCTTTTGAGTTTCATCCTCGTATGTTAAATCTCAGGAAACACATAAAGTTTTTCCTTAAGGAATTGTTGGTCCTGGTGGAATTTATTAATTTCATAATCCCCAACTTAAAGATCCATCATCTATGTCCCTATCTTCATTATCCTTTGGTGGTTCAGCCGCTATTCGTTCTTTGTTCAATGTTGTTAAAACTATAAGGCATACAAATTCTAATGTAAATTTTGCTTTTATTTCTTTTGTAAATTTTGTGCTAGCAGCATCTAGCAATGTAAGCTCGTGGCATACTAGATTGATTGGACCATCCAAATAGTCATGCATTAAAGCTGTCATGAGTCACTGTAAAATTCCATATGATAAAGTCGACTCTCATTTTTGTTCTTCTTTATGTAGGCAAGTCATATATACTTTGTTATCATGGTTCTAATTCTGTAATCCTTTAGAACTTACATTCTATAATCTTTCGAAAAGGACTTTTGGAAATATAAAATTTTATGGAGGTGTAAGATTAAGCCATCTTTTTTCTTGCGACAGTAAAAGTGGTGTCCGTTACATATAACCCATTGTTTCATAGGTCCATTGATGTTTGACTGATTTTTCCTGTACCTCTATATTGACTTCGTGCACCTCCATAACTTTACATGTTTCCATTTTAAAGTTTTCATTTTAGCCTTTAAGAAAAGATCAAAATATCCTTCGACAAATTCAAATTTTTTTTTTCAGATTATACAAACCGTAATACAATTAAATATATTATCAATACGAATTGTACAATCTCCATAATTATTTTTTTTGCAACTTTTACATTTGTGGATTGTACAATTTGTAATGTATTTATAAATTTTTTTGCATTAGGGTTTGTACAACCCCTAATGCATTTTAAAAAAATTAATTTAATATGTATTGTACTTGTAACACCACTCACTCAATCATATAATTAAATGAATAGTTTTTTTCTCATTTTGAGTTCTAACTCCATTTTAAATGAAGAGTCTATTTTGCTCCTTTATAAAGAATCTCTTCTGCTATTCTAAATAAAGAGTCTCTTAAATTTTTATGTTGAAACATTCACTCCTCTTTTTTTCATTTCAAATTCAATTAAAATAAAATAAAATAAAATAAATTAGTTTAGTTTTTTTTAATTTAATTTTAATTTAGTTTATTATCTGTAAGTCACACCTTTTTTAAATTCAATTAAAATAAAATAAATTAAATTAAATTAGTTTAGTTTTATTTTAATTTAATTTTAGTTTAGTCTAGTATTGTAAGTCACACCTTTTCTCAAATTCAATTAAAATAAAATAAAATAAATTAAATTAATTTAGTTTTATTTCAATTTATTTTTAATTTAATTTTAGTTTAGTCTCTATAAGTCACACCCTTTTTTATAGTTACAATCAAGAAGTAAACTTATAAAGACTCTTCATTTGCCTTAATTTAATTAGTTTAGTTTTATTTTAAGTGAATTTGAAATGAAAATAATCAAGAAAGAGGAGTTAATGTTTCAGCATAACAATCTAAGAGACTCTTTCTTTTAGAGCAGAAGATACTCTATTTAATTGGTATAGAGGAGCACAATAAACCCTTGATTTAAAGTGGGGTTAGAACTTGGAATGAGAACAAGCCTAACCAGCAAAATAGACTCTTCATTTAATTACATGATTGAGTGGTATTATGTTGCATATTAAATTAATTTTTTTAAATGCATTTCTGGTTATGTTGACAACACATATTAAATTAATTTTTTTTAAATGCATTTCGGTCCCCTATGCAAAAAAATTTATAAATACATTAGGGGTTGTACAACCCCAATACAAAAAAAATAAAATTAACAGGCCGTAATATATTTAGAAAAATTTATACTTGCGGTTTGTACAACCCGCAATGTAAAAGGTGTAGAAAAAATAATTGCGAGTTATACAACCCGTTTGTACAATCCGTAAAAAGAAAAAAAAAATATTTTTTAATTGCATTACGGTTTCTACAATCGGTGAAAAGAAAAAAAAAATTGAATCTGTCAAAGGGTATTTCGTCTTTTTCCTCAGGACTAAAATGGAAATATGCAAAATTATGGAGATACAGGAAGTCAATATGAAGGTGCAGGAAGAATCAGTCTTGATGTTTGCTTTGTGAATGAACAAATTCTAGCCAAACAACTTGTATTTTTCACATTTCAGTGAAGACGGATTCTTTTTGCACCCCAATACCCTCGTCCTGCACCTCCATAAGTTTTGAAAATGTCAAAATTGTCCCTGTAAAAATGACTAAAATGACTTTTTGTTTTTTTTTTTTAAAATTACTGAACCGGATGCCTTCCATCCGGTTTACATTTTGAAAAAAATTGTAAACCGAATAGAAGGCTATCCGATTCACATTTTTCAAATGAAAATGTGAACCGGATGGCACCCCATCCGGTTTACATTTTGGTTTTTTTCTAAAATATAAACCGGATGCGGGACATCCGGTTCATATGAAGTTCATCTTCTCCGATGTAGATTCACCGTCGATGGCAACCCAATCATCAAATTAACTACCCTAATCATCAATACCACTCACAAATTGCTAATAAACATAATTTTTTTTACTTTTCACTTGTTTAAAACTTTAATTCAGATTGAAGCAAATACGCAGTTTCTCCTCCCAGATCTGTGATACGAATATTGTAGACTCTCAGTCACACGCATAGATAACTTTTATTGGTGAAGGTAAAAAACAGATACAATGACTAAACCGGATACTATAATAAAGTAATGAATTGGATGTAAGCAAAGGGATGAATCGGATAAGAGTGGTTAAAGAGGTTAATGAGGATAAAGGGTATTTTACTATTACCATTTATCATTTAAGGACATGTTTGTATTTTCTACTGAACTATGAAGGTGCAGGACGAGAGTATTGAAGTGGAGGAAGAATTCGTCTTCGGTGAATTGATGGGCTAACCAAGGCCCTCAACTCAATAGGCAAACCCAATGTGAAAAACTATTGGCAAAAACTTCCTCCACCCTATTATTTTTAACTTACACCTCGTCAATTTCAAAAACATACCAAGAATATCCTTGTAAGACCTACACCTATCAATTTATGTTCTAAAAAATACTTTTCAGAACATATAATTTATTTTCCAAAAAATAATTTTAGAAAATATATTTCAAAATATAAAATTTACATCCTGAAAAATATTTTTTAAAACTTATTTCCGGTAAGTATTTTTTGAAACATAATTTACGTTTCAAAAAATATTTTCCAGAAGTTATTCAATTCTAAACAGAGGGTATCCTAGTGTTTTTGCATTAGTGATTAGGTGCAGCTAAAAAATATAGGGTGTAGGAAGTTTTTGCCAAAACTATTGTTCTAACAAGTATTCCTATTGGGCTTGAGGATGACTATTAGCCCTGTTAGAGTTGTTAGCCAAGACTAACCTTCTAATTACAAATATATTCTAGTAACTGATTTTGTTTTTCAGTAAATAAAAATCAAACCATTCATAGTATCCATAAACCTATGAGAATATACATGCTACTATGCTAGCATTCATATCACTGACATTGCTGAACGTTGTGGTCTCAGTGGCATTGTTGATTGCTGTTATACATCAATAAATGCACTATATCAAGCCTTAGCAACAGCGGGATTTCGACCAAATTGTATAATCATTGGCTTCCCTTTTAATACATATCCATTCACCCGATTCTGCAAAATGGTAATATGAAATATAAAACCATTACTAACACAAACAAGAAGATAACTTGATGAAAAACTTTGTATTGGAACCAGTTATTCAAAATTAACAATATTATTAGCTTGTCAAACTCTACATACTTTAGTAACCATGAACACAAAAAACTGCAAGAATATTGTAACAAAAAAAAAAACGAAACAGCAATTCTAAAGGAAATAAAAATCTGAAAACAAAATCGTCTTGATTAAAACTATTAAAAAGAACACAAACAATCTCATGTGAGAAACATACCAGAGCAAGATGAGCCAATTCAATAGAGGGAAATGTCAGAAAAGCTTGACCCCTCATTCGGCCTTCCTGAAATTGAAAACTAGCTATCAATTTCAGTCTCACAGATATGCTACTACAAGACTTTCATGGGGATATAAATGCAGGTTAGTTGAGTATAATCTACTGGATCATATAACAAATAGCAAATATTTATTTTGGATCTACTTTTGCATAGCCTCTACAGAGAAAAAATGGTTATGGAATACTAATGCCCTACCTGCATTAGTTTGACTTGAAGACCAGACTTAGCAGCCTCAACACTTCCAAACAAGGACCCTGTAGCAATAAAGGTAAAATAAGGTAAACTGTAGAAGTAACATCCATACAACATATTATGAAAATCTCAAAATATTCTTTGTATATTTTTCTTATATCATTATGTTTCTTTTTTGGATTATAAAACATTCAAATTACATGTGACAAGTATTAAACAAGACAAGAATCCAGTAAAAGTCTCGAGAGCTTACCAAATATATAATAGAAATCATCAGCAATCACATCTTTTGCCAAATTCTTAACATACAACACAGGAGCAGGATTTCCAGCTGTATAGTTCTGTACAAGACAATCCATGAGTAAAAAAAAAGTCCCACAAAGATGCATGTGTACACCATGGAAGCTCTAATAAATTATTTCTTGATCAATCTTTCAGAAATCATAATACTGTAGTTTAAATAAGGTTAGAACCAGAGAACATGTCTCAAGGGTCAGGAGGAAGTCAAGAAGAACATTAAGGGCGTGCAGCTTAATGAAATGGAAAGGTGGCAGAAAGAGAATGAGAATTCAGTAGGGAGGGCAGTATAAAGGGTAGTGGTGGTTGGGCAAGGAGAAGAAAAAAAGTAAGGTTGGTATTGGAGTGGAAAGAAACAGGGCCCTCAAAGTTCCTCCAGTGTTGTTTTTTCTTTCTTTTCTCTCTTTTTTTTTTTTTTTTTTTTTTCTTTCACGAGTCTGTACATGGTCTCTGGAATGATATCAGTTGTGTAGCTTATATAACATATTTATATGCATAAATATTACAGATCAGTTTCAGATGCCTAACATTTCCATACTATTAAATCATGCATAATTCTAATTTCCAAAGTACTTCCTCTTATAAGGAAAGAGGAACCGTTGGACAACACGGGCATTTAGAGAATAGCAGGGTCAACGTTCCCTTAGTTTAATCACTTCATCATCGAAAACTCTGTATCAGTACCCACTGATGATGAAAAAATTATGATTGACCATGGGCTGTGATGATGAGAAAGATTATGTAAAAGGATAACTGGCTAGCAGTAAGTGCTTCACTTAAGATTAAACCAATACAAGTTTATTGCACACAAAAACTTGCTAAAGGAGCTTCTAAAAGATCAATACTGGGAAATCCAAGCCACTCATAAATTTATTTGTGAAAACTGCAAGCTCACAAAATTGGTGAGATAGGATAGTTTTCAAAGGTAAACAAGATCTAAATCTTTGTTCACCTGCTCAACCAAGCAAGTGCAAAGTAATGTCAAATTCATCCACTTAACCTTTGGTTTCAGGTAATCAACTAATTAAAAATAATGCGATAACATATTTTAGGACTTGTTTAGTTCAGGGAAAACTCTGTTTGTATTCCCCATTTTCACATACAATTACAAAATTGTCAATTTTTTTTATAATTTTGTTTCTTTTTTTTCTAATATTTGTGCAGGAAGTGGTGGAAACAGTGAAACAAAATTGAAGCAAGATGACTTTTTTATTTAGAGAAAAAAGCATATGCACTAACAGTGCAAAATAGTTTTATACAGTCATCCCAATCACAAGCCGCCATGTATGGTTAGTTTGTTGAGTTTAACAATAATTACCTTAAAAGTAATACAAACGGTGGTTTGTGATTAGATAACAGTCTGAAACAGTTTTATGTTGTCACTGTATGGTCATTAAATTCTTTTATAATTGTTTGTGAAGACATGCAGTCGAAATGAATTATTCCAATCCAAACAAGCCATACATTTAATTAGATATAACTAGATCTAGCCTTCTATTAGACCAACTCATGCTCTGAGAAAATTTTGGTGGATAATATCACTAGTCAAACTTAAAAAAATACAACTTATGTGCAAGAAAAGACATTGTGAACTTGTGATATATATTACATCCAGCAACAGAACAAATTCCTTAAGACAAGTGTGTTGTGTTTTGTTTCAAGATCTTTGAAGCAAATTGTTCTTATTTATTAATCATGATTATTACAGTAACAAAAAAAATTGTTCTTAAATCAACTTGCAGAGACTAAATTTGGAATTACATGGTGAAAGTATGATTTCCAAAGTGGTGTAGTGTAAAGCTGGCTTCTTGCTGTTGCACATGTAGTACTGAAATGGAACTGTAAACGCAGATATTTTCAGCAGTACCTTAAACATCGGAAGGGATAAGATTTCCTCAGGAGGCAACTTTCCTTTCTCTAATTCATCTGGAGTCAAAAATTTGTTAGGATCTGGAGCATCTTTCTCTGGCTCTTGTAACTCTTGTGTTGTCTCATCATCTCTATGTTTATTTAGTGTTGCTTTGGGAACAATGTTAATCTGTAAATCAAAATGAAAAACTAAAATAAAATGACGAAATCATTGTTAATAGTTCTCCAGAAACCAATCTTTAAGAAAGAAGTACCTTTAACACATGGTTCTTTTTTATCACAGGGATTTCTTTTGGAACCAAGGTGGCTGGTTTTACTCCAACGGACTCATGAGCCACACCTTTATCAATAGCAGGGCCAACAATGGTCTCACACCTAGCACGCTTTTGTCCAGACTTTTTTGTGCCTGCTTTGTACTCCTATAAGCTTGTTATTAATATAAAAAAAATGACTAAAGAGATAGGAAAAAGATATCTCCTAATGGCTTCATATTTTATAGTTTGATATTCAATTAAAATAATTTATGCTTCAACAAGCATTTTCAAACTAAACGAAAACAGGAAACTACAGCAGAAGCACATTGTAAAGTGGTACAAAAGGAAATTTCTCTGAGATACTAACTTAAAAAAAATGCATTAAACTTGAGGTGGGATGAAAACAAAAAAGGAACATAAGTGTTCTATACCAATTCTGAAATATTTAGGCAACCTATATGTGCAATTATAAAGGATGTTAGCAATACTGAAAGCAGTGAAGATGTTACCTCATCGGAAGATTCCATCTCCGATTCACCACTGGACAGATCTGCAGACTGAGGACTTGTGGTTACAGTAGGAGGAGGTGGTACTGGTACCTCTGGAGGTAATGGAGGTGTGGGCAGTGCCATACGAAATGGAGCAGGGATGTTCATTTTGTTCATCAAGTGTAGAACCTGCATTAGACATGTACAATCAATATGATTACAGTTTGTGGTCAGTTTAGTACAAAACAAGCTGACATAAAAGGGTTACAGGAAATTGAAAAAGAAACCAATCAATCATAGCTGTCTCAAACCAATGCTGGAACAACCTGAGTGTAAAAGCGGGGAACAGCAATTAGGGCATTCACAATATTCGTTAATATATTTCCATCAGGTGGAGGGTAAGCATACCTGGGAAACAAGTTGAGTTAGATTATATACAAACTTATCATCATACAAAATACCATACCATTCTTGATTAATATTAGGATACATGATAGTATTAGTAAACATATTTAACAATCTCAAATGTAGTTCCTTTATTTATTTAGCAGCATGCCACTAAAAACTAATTTGATTTAGTGAGAGTTGCCCATAAAATAACATTTGATAAAGCTGCCACGGCTATCCTTTTTTAAGTTTTCACTCCAAATGGTCAATTCCAAACGCTATGAAAATGAAAAGGCAAGATAATCACAGAATCTAGATCCTTGATATCATAAACAAAAGAACAGAAGAATTGTACACATTGAAAGTATTGCAGTTCACAATGACATTTTTCTTTTCCTAGTAAGTTATTATTCAATCACATAATAAAAAAACACACTCAAACATAACAATGCTAAGGTAGAGCAGACAAATTCAGAGGAAAGGGGAGATTATATAAATTATAAACTGCTATTCTTAAAAATGTTCTATATTCAAGAAATTTATGCTTGCAAGAAGAACGTTGTCAAGTAAAATGGGATACAAATTACACCAATAAATCTGAGTTGGACAAAATTCACACAATAATTCTTTCAAATTGATTAGACTATACTCCATCAACCTCAGTAGCATATAACTATAGTTTTCTTTCATTGTTTTTCTCATGAATCAATTCATTTCCTTTTGTTAAATTATTTATCATATTTGTGTGCCAGTTGGCACCTGGCATCCCTTTTTGCAATAAAGCAACAAATACTGACAAGGGCTTCAAATAAGAAGAGGCAGCATACTCAAGATGAGGAGGAAAAGGATAATTGACACCAAGTCTATCAGCAATTGGCTCGTGAATAGGGAGGCCTCTTGATTCTGTATCTCCATCAACAAGTTTTCCTACATTTGCATTCTTCAGCATTGATGTTTTAGAGTCCTTACCCAGCTGATCACCCCTTCTATTTTCATTGTTACCAGTTAGTTTATTTGCTCTCTCTGCTGACAAGACTTTACCAAGAAACCTCAACCTGATCAACCCAAAGTGAACAAAGATACAATCGTTTAAAACAAATATCAAGTTTTCTTTATAGTGTTTCAAAATCAAGAACCAATTCCAAAAGATATCAGAATAGATTACTACAAAGTAAAACCAAACAAGAAAACTATATGCCAAGGCTGTCTCTTCAAATATGAAAACAATAAATGCAAAAGATTCAATTAATAATACCCATTTAGTTGACGTTGTGCTTGAGATGCCACCATCTCATTTTTGAAATCCACAAAAGCACAATTTTTCAACCTGCATTATATCAAATTAAGATTAAAGCATCATTTGGCAATGTTCAAAAGCACAAACAAATTGGAACAAAAATAATAAAATGTGCAAATATCATTCAAATCTTCCATGTCAAAAATAAGGAACGACTTGGAAACACACCACCAATGACAAAAACTAGATTTAAGTAGCACAGGAAGTTTATGATAGGAACCTAGTTTAAGATAAGCTGACAACTATCTTATTGATTGAAAATGTACGAATCATTCCCAAAAGCAAAGGCTCTTCAGAGAAGAAATGGTCCTTCTCTTCCAAGACAGAGTATACACTCTAGATTCCCAAACTGAAAGTACAAAGTTAGCGTGACTTTCTTGCTCTCCTCTCTCTGTATATGTACAGAAAGGCACAGAACTATTATTAGAAAAGGGTATATTACAATTTTGAAGAGCAACGCGTATAACACTGATATTAGGATATCCTAATCTAAGATGTCAAATATAAGCACTGCTAGTAGTATAAATATTAGAAACTGTAGCATTATTACAAGAGTTAATAGAACAAACAGAAAAATGTTAAAACGTAAAAGGGAGACTTGAAAACTGAAACAGGCAATCAGAACCCTGAAGAAGAATGTAATTGGAGTCCTGAGATTTTACAATACAAAACAACGGTGAGGAAAGAATTCAAAATAAATATTATCATCATGTGCAAACTTGCTTACACTAATCAGAGCCTTGATATTGAAGGAACATTCAAAAGACTGTTCAGAGTTAAGTGTATATTTATTCTTTCCTTCTACTTAAGTCTAATTTGAAAGAAACAGATCAACATGGGAATACTTTTAACACTGTAAGCAAACGGCAAAATTGACATGGCAGCACAATATTCATTAAAGAGTTAAGCATGGTCATATTCAAACACCTAAGACCTTCAAATTGCAAAAACAGTGGGAAAATCGAAACCTTTGGAAGTTACATACTTGGCACTAGAGCAAGGGCGCACCGAGAAAGCACCGAAATTTCCAAAGATTCGAGAAAGGGTGTCATGAGGAAGGGCTTCTGGTAGGTGCTTAATCAAAAGGGTCACCGGTTCCGCTGATTCCTCGTCAGAAGGCTTTGGTTCTGTGCCCTCTGACACGAACTGATGTACGCCGCCGTGAGGGGAAGAATCGTAAGCCATGAAAAGTAATGTGCGCCTTCCTCTTCTGTATCAGAACTCAGTTCAAATTTTAGATAATTTCATCATTTAATTCGAAAAAGAGAGGGCTAAGGTCAGTTGGTGGCTGAATCTCGGTGAAAGGAGTGTTCTTAGACTATAACATCCTTATAATATTCAAATGTAAGAGACCTAAGTTTTTTTTTTTTTTTTTTTTTCTTTTAAAAAA
>Ga0209700_103689_pt1 | contig 28888 bp, 10 predicted proteins | sample SiratroredBW_FD_187528 | JGI IMG/M metagenome (GOLD analysis project Ga0209700, IMG submission 187528) | Root nodule microbial communities of legume samples collected from California, USA - Siratro red BW (SPAdes) (version 2) | ecosystem: Host-associated > Plants > Roots > Nodule | place: USA...
TATATATATATATATATATATATATATATATAACTTATTTTATTTTTATATAATATATAAATTGTGCGAGAGATAACGTTGGTAAAATTTGTACATTACAAAATTCTATCGACTAAACTTTTATTTAAAATCTAAAAATTAAATATTTTAACTTCTAGCGACAAATAATTCACTCTCACTCAAGTATTTATGCCTATTTATTTATTTTAATTGCTATCTACAAACAAACCACTTACCCATAAATGCCTATTAATAATATAAAACTACAATCAGTATATACACTAAACCTTTTTAATATTATTTTATTATTGAGTAAAATGGAGAATAAAGTATAATATTTAGATCTTGATAAGTTTTATTCTTTTAAGAAATTAAACACAACAATAAAATAAAAGGTGTTGGGAGAAGGCAATTGAATGCGTAAAATTTAAAAGTTACATTGTAAATTAAATTTTAAAAGATCTTTCATATACTTTTTTTTATTTGTCGTTAGATAGTGAAATATTTGCGTAACAATATATTTAAAATAAAAATAGAGATACTCAATTTTCCTTTTTGTAAGCTAAGAAACAATACTTTTTTTAATAATTTTCTAGAAAATGAAGTTTTGATCTTATAATTTTTATTATTATTTTTTCTTTTTTATTAATCAATCGTATTTATTGTGCGTATGATCGCTTTTTAATGAAAAATCATAACAGCAATTTGAAACCACTTTTATAATTGTCCAAATCTTTTAACATTTAAAATTTACAGATTAACAGTAAACTAATATTGTAAAATTGTTTTTGAAACTGGCGGTTTTATAAATTTTAAGAATCTTTCAATTTATTAATTAAAACCACTTCTCTTTTATTTTGCATCACCTAACTTAGATCTTATCTAATGAAAATTATATTCTCAATCGATATTTCTAAACCTAAATTTGATAGTTATTTGTAATTATCTCAAAATATTTTTAATTTAATCACTATTTATTATTTGTAATACATGAAGTTAAATTTTATTAATAGATCATCACAGTATATACATATAAGAACTCTATTATTCTTGTTTTACAACATAATACCGAATTGTTTTAAATGTGTGCTTTTATGTATATATACTTTATACTTTATATGCTATTTCCGTTTTTATCATACCTATTAAACTGAAACAATTAACATTGACCCCAAAAAAAAATGTTACACTAGAACATTAAATACGCTTAGTTATACTTGGACAAAAATAATTATTTCTCTTGTATTATAAGTACCAAAAAAATTATTTTACCATTTTATTCAAATATAATAAAAATGCAATGTAACATAGTGAATATCTTTTGCTATTATAAATAGAAATTTTAAGAGAATAAAAAGGAAATACTAATGGTTGGTAAATCACATCACATGACTTAATAACAAATAAAGTAACTTTCAAAAATAAAATCTTGAAAATCTATAATATAGGGTAAATAATTAATTAATAATTAATTTGTTTCCTTTTGTTAATATTTTTATTTTTTTATCATTTTTATATAATTATAGAAAATGTTTATCATTAATAATTAATAAAACATTATGAAAAGTTGGGCTTATGAGATGAGATCCCTGCTGGGCCCAGGCCCAGGCCCGTTATCATCATTACGAAGTTGAATAACACATTAAGAACACAGTGTTGGTATAATAACTCTTCACCATACTCACCTTTTTCAATTCTTCTCCACTTCACAGACGCTGTCTCTTCTCTCTAAAATATTATTATTTTATTTTATCTGTTTTTCTTTTTCTTTAATTTTTTTAATTTTTCCTTCCAAAATTTGAAAATCACAAATCAGATCCAAATTCGAATTTGAAGAAGAGTAGCACTTGAGAGCGCTCTCTCAACCCTAAGTCCCCGCTCTCCGTAAATTCTCGCCGGATTCAGAGTTTTCCCGCGTTCGGTGACGGCGGAGGACTCCGTCGCTCGCTGACATGGAAGGAGGAGGGAGGCGGATCACGGTGAGTCCGCGGCCTTGCTGCGGCAGGCGCGTGTTGGCGAAGAAGAGGCCGCGTCTCGTTGATGGCTTTGTCAACAGCGTCAAGAAGCTTCAGCGCCGTGAAATCAGCTCGAATCGTGACCGCGCTTTCTCCATGACCGACGCGCAAGAGAGGTTTCGCAACATTCGCTTGCAGGTTTGTTTTGATCTTGTATATGAACGGTGAAAACTGAATTTATGTGCGCCAGAAGAGTGATGAAATCGTTTGGACTGATTGAACAAGTTACTGTTAGGAGAAACCTTCTTTTATCATATTGAAATTTTGGACGCGGAACAGAAACTGTGCTCTAAATCTCTCAAGTTGCTACATAAATGATGAATTCTGTTAGACGAAGATGTTGTTTGTCGTTTAACCGTGTATGGTGATTTTACATTCGATAATTTTTCATAGGTTAAGGACTAACGTGGACATGTCGATTGTTTGTTTCCATGTAGTGCAAGAAGGCATGTGGGCCAAATTTAGGTTCTATGAACAGAAACTTAGGTAAATGTGGATGAGTGATTCCTTAGATCAGTGTACATGTGTCTGAGGTCAAGAAAGGTTATTACTAAGGGAGCAATATGTATATACGTATACGTAGTGGTTTTTTGTTGTTTTATAATCCAACATTTGTTATTACTAAATGAATGCTATTTTGTTTATGAGATGTCCCCATATATTTGTTGTGTTATCTATTATTGAAACCACTCTATTTCAATTTGTTGGATGTTGATAAACCTATTTCATGGGGAAGCAAAAGGCGTATGTTGTAGAAATTTTTTATGAGAGAATATATAATGGGATATATAGTAGAAAACTACTTTATTTTAAATCATCACCGAGGAAGCCAGACAAATGTGTATTAGAAAATTTGCTTTCCCATGTTAATGCAAACTTGTTATGTTATTTTGTTTGTGGAAATTCCTCATACACTTGGGTGAAGCAACATTTGAAATCACTCGATTTTAAACAGTTGGATGTTGAGGAAACTATCTACCTCCTGTTTTCTCTAGTGAGATGTGTACTTTGCTTACTATACCCATTTATCCCACTTCTTCTGACTGTGTTTTATGGATCTATAGGAAGAATATGATACACATGATCCAAAAGGTCCTTCGACTGTTGTATTGCCATTTCTGAGAAAGAGGTCAAAGATAATTGAGATTGTAGCAGCACGGGACATTGTTTTTGCACTTGCACAATCTGGTGTTTGTGCAGCATTTAGCCGAGGTAGTTATTATAACTGGTTGCTGGTGTGTGCCATACATATTTAATATTATATCTGAATATGCTGTTACATGATATATGTTGCTTGTTTCCATTGATTGCTACTGTGCAGAGACCAATGAAAGGATATGCTTCTTGAATGTCAGTCCCGATGAAGTCATAAGGAGTTTGTTTTATAATAAAAATAATGACTCGCTTATTACAGTTTCTGTCTATGCATCAGACAGTTATAGTTCTTTGAAATGCAGGAGCACAAGAATTGAGTAAGTATAGCTTTATTACTTTGTAACTGCTACCCTTGTTTTCCATGCTTAACGAAAGAAAACCTTAGGAGAAAAATTGTCAAGAGTGAGAGTTAAATAAACTAGCTGATAGCAACAATTGCCTGCTCAATTTTGGGCTGTTGTATTGTATGCTAAAGTATCTGTTTTTCACTTTCCAGATATATAAGAAGGGTCAAACCAGATGCTGGCTTTGCTCTTTTTGAATCTGAGTCATTGAAATGGCCAGGTTTTGTAGAGTTTGATGACGTAAATGGGAAGGTACTCACATACTCTGCACAGGATAGGTAAATATTTTGTTCTAATGCATTTTTATGGTGATATAATTGTATAATGTTTCAAAGCTTCTTGATTGTGATAGATATCTTTTTTGTTATTTTTTTCCCATGCAGCATATACAAGGTTTTCGACCTGAAAAACTATACAATGTTGTACTCCATTTCAGATAAAAACGTACAAGAGATTAAGATCAGGTATTATTTCCTTGTTCATTTTTCCTTTCACATGTACAAAATAATTACTGTTGATATAAGGTTTGTGGTAATTCACTATTTTTAATTATGTTTTAGTTTTTGGTATTACATTTTCTTTTTTTTTTTTTTTTGAATATTTGTGTAAGCTACAAGGTTTACACTGTTTAACTCTTTGTTTTTTTATTTTTTATCAGTCCAGGGATTATGTTGTTGATTTTTGCTAAATCAAGTAGCCATGTCCCACTTAAAATCCTCTCAATAGAAGATGGTACTGTTTTGAAATCATTCAATCATCTCCTTCATCGAAATAAGAAGGTGGATTTCATTGAACAATTCAATGAAAAACTTCTTGTAAAACAAGAAAACGAGAATCTCCAAATTCTTGATGTAAGTAATTTCATAGTTTACAAGCAAGAATGAGTTGTATACATTTGTATCATGATATCTGACTTTCTAATTAATTTTAGGTACGGACTTCTGAGCTAACAGAAGTTAGCAGAAGCGAATTTATGACACCATCTGCTTTTATATTTCTGTATGAGAACCAATTATTTCTGACATTTCGAAACCGAACTGTGGCTGTGTGGAACTTCCGTGGAGAACTTGTAACATCTTTTGAAGATCACCTCTTGTGGCATCCTGACTGCAATACAAACAACATATACATAACCAGTGACCAGGATCTCATAATATCATACTGCAAGGCTGATTCTGACGATTCACTTTCTGAAGGAAATGGTACTTCATTTTTATCCCTGCCCGGTTGCCCTCACGTTATTTGCGTTTTTCCTCTTTGTTATGCACTTCTTTCTTTTTCTTTTGTGTAGTTCGAGGTACAGTGGTATCAATATTTTGAAAGGTGCTATTTACTGAAAGCTGATTTAGCCAAGTGTTTTACATGTTGACCTAATAAACTAAAATGTTAAAGAGGGTGCCAAATCATATAATTTTTGAATGTGTCAGTGAACAGTTTGTGTTGGTAAATTACTAACAAGCTATTTCGTCAACGCAGCAGGATCTATTAATGTCAGCAACATTTTAACTGGCAAGTGTCTTGCAAAGATAAGGGCCAGTAATGGCTTTCCCGTGGTAAAGGAACGCAGTTGCGTTGATGAAAACTGCTCATGTAGTGGTTGTAATTTAGGGAAACGAAAGTATTCCTCCAGAATTAGGAGCACAGTTGCAGAAGCCTTGGAAGACATCACTGCTCTCTTTTACGATGAAGAGCGCAACGAGATTTATACTGGCAATAGGCACGGTCTGGTTCATGTCTGGTCGAACTAATGTACTACCAAATTTATTATTTTGTTTCTTATTAGCATTTGTCCATGGTTGTGGTGATAGTTCTTACTTGATATAAAGCACCTCTGTGATAGCTGTAACCATTAAGTGTCAATTGTATCATTCTTTTTTTTGGGTTGTTTTGTTATCTATCCCTTGGTGGCAGCAACCCTTTATCAAGTGATACTGTATGTTGGTAGCTCACCACCTTTTTAAGCTGTAATCTATATTTACATTGATGGAATCAGCACTATGTAGTGAAATGTGAATAGTGTTCAATTTTCTCTACCCATTACTTTCTTTGGTACTTTGCCTTGTGGGGACCTACTGTGAACTGACCTGTGCTAGCTCTCACATGGTTTGCTAGTGCAGCAGTGTCAAATCTATGGGGTAAAGGGAAGAACACTCAGTAGTGTTATAGCTGTTAAACACTGCCTTCTGTGTTGCTACTTCAATTCAATTTGTGTTGTTGTGTCTTAACCTTTTCTATTGTTTTTATCCCATTCAGTTGCCCAGCCAAATAGAAAAGACAATGTTAATTAATGGCTTTCAGCAAGTGGGAAAAGGACAATGTTCCTAAGTAATGAGAGTGTATTGTTTAGCTTTAATTCAAGATTTAGATTTATTTGAATAGTGCATAATTGAAGAAATTATATTGGTAGACATTATTTGTACTTGGAATATATTTGTGTATTTTAAAAAGTAATTAAAATTTGCTTAAAAATTATTAATACCTAACGTGCATATGTTCCAGGCATGAAACAAATGCCTTTCCCCTCCCCCATGGTGAATTTTAATAAATTCATAATATTATCTTTTACACACTGACATTGATAGGAATTTAACAGGAAATGAGTATTTATAAGATTGAATTGAATTAACGAATGTGATGATTTAAATCAAATCATGTTTATTGATTTACATTAATTTAATTAATTAGGTAATTTATTGTAAATCTAAATTCAATAAATGATATTTGATTTTATTTGATTTGGAGGTTTTGCACGTAGATGTTAACACTTGAAGACAATTTGGAATATAAATTCTGGATTTATGTTGTTATGAATTACAACTTTCACAGACGGACAAAAAAATACATTATGAAAGTACAATCTAATTATAATGATAAAATTTATTAAATTATATATAGATTCATCTCTAAGGGACTTTCAGATCACTTAATTTAAAAAATGATTTATGACTTACAAAATATCCAATCCCTAATTAATTTTACAATTTCAAACAAGATAATCTTTAAGGTATTTTGAGATCACGTAATTTGAAAGGTGATTTATGACTTTGAAAAACGCTAATTCAAGATATATTTGGAAAATTTTGGATAAACCAATCCGAAAAGGTATAATATGTGTTGCATATTGCTAAATTCAAACATTATTTTTCACCTTATGGATTACTTGTTCCATAATGTAATTATTTTTCTAAAATCTAATGAATTTGTTTGATTGATAGAACTACAATGTATGATTAATTTTTGAAGTAAATATCATATGAAGTCAATATATTGACTAATATAAATGAAATTAACAATTTTATGATATTTGATTGAAGTAAACATGAATTAGTTAAAGAAGATTACGGTAATGTTTTCATAATAGATGAGGTAAATAATATAATTTATTATTTTTACTTAAAATATGATCAAGTGATATTATTTTTGTTGTAATGTATTTATGTAAGTGTTTGGTTTAGCTTGAATATAGACAAATGTATTGTTACTTTGCAAAATAGGTTACAAATATAAACGTTACAACAAATATTTACAACAATGAGAAAATATAATTGTCGTTCTAAATTGTGTAGAAAGCTAGTAAATAAGGGTGAATGATATATTATCAACTTACTTTATAGATATCATAAATACTAGTTGACAAATGTATTAGTAATAGTTATTATAAATACTAGCTGACAAATATGTTAGTAAGTTATCCATATCTTAGGAGATTGATAAGTAATCCATATTTTAGGAGATTGATAAGTAATGAGAAATTTAGTTTAGTAAAGTTTAAAAGTATTTTATTGATTTTGAAGGAGTACCACAAGATAATGTCACATATAATGAGAGATATGTGTATCAAAATTAAGAAAGATGATTACAAATTGAGATGCAATAATTAATGAAGTTACTTGATTGTAATATGTAAATTCACTAGTTTGATGATGAGAGGTCATGAGTTGTGAGAAATAGTTTTTAAGATTCAATGAAATTTTAAATACATTTAACATTATTTTGTTAATAAATAATGCTTATTTTATGTGAGAATAATAGGTTTTAAGATCTGAGTATAATATTTATGATGATTGATTTTACTTATGATTAAACTAACCTGAGGTATCTAAGTCACTTTTGTTGGATTCTTGATTTTCCATTTTTTTTTCTCCAATCTTTAAGAATCCTAATCTGAAGATTATAATAGAATTAAAAATTTTCATATTTAAATTATCACAAATTCAACGTTTATGATGAGAATGTCAAAATTATTGAGTGCGTTCATTAATGCATGTTTAGCACTATTCACACCTGGAAGCAATTCCTGTTTCGCTTCATCACAACCTTCTTAATTGTTTCTTTAATTGGTTTCAAAAATTATGGGCCACAGGTTTCATTTTGTTTATGACGACCTGCACCATGATATGTTCTTCCTGTATTTTAATAAAAACTTTTAATACTATAATTATCCTTATATGAGAATTGGATGACACTGTATCTGATTGTTAATTTTTTTTCAAATGATAACTGGATGAAACTCATCCGGTTATCATTTTGATTTGGAAATGAAAACCGGATGACACCCCATCCGGTTGTTATTTGAAAAAAAATTGACAATCGGATAGGATACCATCCGGTTCTCATATAAGGACAATTGTGGTATTAAAATTTTTTATTAGAATGCAGGAAGAACTCGTCTTTGTTTATGAAGATTGGAAAAAACTTCCTACACCCCATCAATTGTGACGTGCACCCGATCAAAATTTAAAAACAATGCACAATGCACACCCTTTATTTTTATTGCCAAATTACAATTCTAGAAGTAGTTTCCGGACACGATTTTTGAAAACAGTCACCCTCCATCTTTGCAAAATCCAAGCAAAAAACTGAATAAATCACCTATCCACAAAATCTACGTTGTCTTTGCAATTTCATCACCATTTCTACAACGCCTCGTTGAAGCACCATGGTGACCACCAACAAAAACCCATCTCTGCATCTTCTTCTTTTCAAATAAACATAATAAGGGAAACTTTGGAATTTTAAATTTTGATGGAGTGCAGGTAACATAACAATTGACGGGGTGGAGGAAGTTTTTGCCTATGAAGGTATGTGTTCCTCTCTCCCTTTTGTTTCAGTTTGGGTATGCCAATTGATTGAAATGTCGCAGGTCTTGGTCCTTGCCAATTTTTGTTTTGTTGTTTAATATCAAATTAATGATAATCTTTATTTCAATTATCAATAAAATAAATGCTAAATTATAAATAATTGATTTATGGATTAATTGAAGTTCATTATTATAAGATATGGATCATCCAAAGATTGATTAGTTATTCTTATAATTAATGGACATAATTGTTGATAGTTAGCATGTGTTATTAGTTTTATTTATATATCCAAAGAAAATAAGTTTTTCTAATCAATGCACATGTCTTACCTAATAATGTTAATATTATTAACATCATTATATTTTATATATTGATGTAATATCCAAAGGAGAACATTAGTATGGAAAAAAGTTTGTTTAGTGTTTGTATTGTATGTTTAATGTATGACTTACAATATTAATGTGAGGCATGTGTTAAGTGCAGTTTTTGTTCATGTATCTTTACATTCGCAAGCTATGAGAAAGCCCATTATTAAGACTTGAGAAAGGTCAACTTAGTTTGATGTTTAGCGAATGAGCATAACAAGTAATATTAAGTTAGCTATTCCCAAAATTGAAAGTACAAGAGAATTTATGAAATTTGTGGAAGAGTGCTCCCAAACTGCTAATAAGTTTTTTACTAGGACATTAATGAGTATTTTAATCAACATGAAATTTGATGGTTCTCATATAATGCACGAATATGTCATTGAGATGACAAATATTGCAACAAGACTTAATCTCTTGGAATGACAGTGGATGAGAATTTTCTCGATCAATTCATTCTAAACTTTAAACATTGCCATTTGAGTATGGTCCTTTGCAAATGAACTATAATACCATGAAAGACAAATGAAATGTGCATGAATTGCACAATATGTTAGTTCAGGAGAAGACCAAACTTAAGAATCAAGAAAATCACTTCATTCATTATGTGAATAATTAGAAAACTGGAAAGAAAATTTATAGAAAAACATGGAAAGAGTAAAGGACCACTAAAGATTACACAGTCCTCTACTAAAATCCAAAAGAAAAATGACAAATGTCATTTCTGTGAGAAATCTAGACATTTCCAGAATAATTGTCCAAAATAAAGGTTTGGTTCGAAAAGAAAAGTGAGCATAATGTCTATGTACATTTTGAACCAAATTTAACTGAAATTACCCACTTGGTGGATTAATTTTGTATGCACGACCCGAACCATAAGCCCAAATGAGAAGTTTATCTTCATAGGAAATAGAAAGAAGGTTAAAGTGAAAGTTGTGGAAACTTATTGTTTATTCTTTGATACTAGATTTCATTTAGACTTGTTGGATACTTTTTATATACCTAGTATTTCTAGGAATTTACTTTCTTTATCTAAACTTGATGTTGGAAGATATTCTTTTAAGTTTGGGAACGATTGTTTTAGTTTATATAAGCGTGCTTGCTTGATTGGATTTGGTACACTTTCTGATGGTTTATATAACTTGAATCTTAATAATTTATATGTTGAAACTCTTATGTCCTTGCATCATAATGTTAGTATTAAACGTGATTTAGTGAATAAGTGATTTGCTTACTTGTGGCATAAGCAACACATTTATAAGAAAAAGGATGAAAAGATTAGTAAAGAATGAAATTCTTTCGGATTTAAATTTTAGTGATCTAAATGTATGTGTGAATTGTATTAAAGACAAACAAACAAACAAAACATGCAAAGAAGAAAGGAGTCCCAATAAGTACTCAGCTTCTTAAAATTATACACACTGATATATGTGGATCTTTTTTATGTAAAGTCTTTCAATAAAAAGAAGTACTTTATCACTTTTATTAATGATTTTTCACTTGGGTATGTCTATTTAGTGCATGAGAAATCTCAAGCAATAAATAAATTCCTTATATAAATGAAGTGGGAAGGAAATTAGACAGAAAGGTGAAAGTTGTTAGATTAAATGAAGGTGATGAATAGTTTGGAACATATGATGAAAGTGATATTAAAGTCATATTAAGGACTTTAATATAAAAGTAGTTTTTCGGGTTCTAGATTTCTTTATTAAGGACAATGATGATATAATAGGAGTATAGTTGTACATAAGGGAATATATTGATTGAATGACATGTAATCGCCCCAACTCTTATTATTTTTATATCTTTAAGTATGACCAATCATAAAAACAATTTATTGAATGTTTTTTAATGTGTATTATGATTTATGTCAAATTGAAGTATTATAGACATGAGTGAAGTGGTGAGAGAATGTTAGAAAATAAATAAAAATATTCTATAAGATAACTCCTGTGAAATATAATTATGAGTCTGAATATAATTTAATATAAAATGAAAGAACCTATTGCTAAATATGAGAAGTTATCTATCTTATAAATAATTGGTGATAACCAACTTAATGGATATTGGTTAAAGAAAAGGAATTAGGGTTCTGTTTTTACCATGTGAATGTTTTCAAAATTTACCATCAAGTAATTGTGTGGAGGAAGAAAAGTTATTACAAGAGATAGATTGAGATAAAAGAGATTAAAATTCTTTTAATTGGGTCTTTTAAGGATTAAGATAAGATTATGTAAAATATTTATGATTGTTTGATTTCAATAATGATTGAAGTAACATTTACCACAAGCCAAAATTTGCTCACCTACATGATCAAAATTCAAATGCAAACTTCTCAAGATTAAGAACATATATTAACTTAACACATTTTATGTTGATGTCCTTTGACTAGTTAGCCACAATAAATCTTTTCAATTCTTCTATTGTAGCATGAGCTTTTGCTACACGTAAGACCATATTATGGTTGGTGAAAGACTACTCATTGAATTGTGTCGAAGAGGTATTATATGTCATTAGCAAAAATATCTTACATCTTCTTCCAAAAATATGTGTCTTTAATTATATATGTATCTCTAAGACATCATTCTCAAATAATTGCCCTGAGATAACAGTCAAAAGTCAAGCTTTTGCCAATGAAATTTATTTTCAATAAGAATAACGTGTGTGTGCGTGTGTGAGAAAGAGAAAGGGTGAGAACTAGTACAATAAAAGGAAAAAGACTATCCCATGACCCTTAAGCTAGATACAATAAATAAAAACATCTTCATTAACAATGTGCAACAAATTAAACAAACTATTTTAACAACTATGTTATGTAACTCACCTTTTCCACAAATTATGTCAATATCTTAATAGTCACATATGTTACGTCAATGTATAAGCAACACAATAAAACTTCACAAAATCTCAACTCGAAAAATAGATGGAATACAAATATTATGTTGAATTTATTTTCCAAGTTTTCATTCTTTTGGTAACAAAAATCAAAGGGTTTCTTGGAAAGGAAAACAAAACAAAAATAAAAGGTTGCTTGAACCTTCATGTCTTGCTACAAACATATTTATTCTAATCAAGTTCCTCTAGTGACTTCCTTTGAAGATAAGCGAAAGAAGAAACACAAACTCCTTCTAACAAAAAGTCCTACTTCCTACGGCTTCATTGAGACATCCATGTTGATCCCGTTTTTGTGTCTGATATGGGCATGGTAATAGCAAAACCTGATTCTGGTTGGTTAAGTTTCTCTAGGAGATCCTTGATGAGGTCACCTGCTATGTATGTTACTCCTGAGGTTGCAAGTGCCAATGTAACATAGTATAACACAGTTTTCATATAGGCTTTGGGAGGTCTGCCGGTATAAACTTTGCCAATAGCAAGTAGAATGATGCACACAACAGAAGTGGCTGCTACCACACCGAGCTTAACTTCAGTGTAGTAATTCTTATTGATCAAGAGGCCATAGACAACAAGAGGGACAGCACCAAAAATCAGGAATGATAAAACAACTACAACAGCATGAAGCAAGAAGTTCTCTCGGCGTCCTAGAAATTCTTGATACCGATCTTGCACAACGGTTTGTGTTTCATGCTCTCTAGAGTGATCATTTTTCAAGTCAACAAGCTGGGGAAAAAGAGAGCACTGACTAAGTACTTTATCATGATTAATTTATGAAAAAGAGGCTTGAGTGAAATGCGTGCATAGTGCATTTCAGGATTTGAAACCACACATAAGTTTGTCTTAAGGAGGCATGCTTGACCAAGTTTTAAAAAGAAATAATATTGAAAATGGAACTTCATAGCATCAAGGACATGTCACCATGTTTTGAAATAGCATAGACTGATCAAGGTTAATAGAGAGAGAGAGAGAGAGAGAGAGAACATTCTTCAGCTAACAGATCATACATTCATCCATTATGTTGTAACATGTGTTAAACAAGGTGTTGTTGATTGAACTAATCTTAGTATAAAAAATGGCATTATTGTCACAAAAGAGAGAAACATATATAGCTAGATGTTTAAAGGCTCAGGTTACAAGAACAGCTATGATTTAATTTTAACCTGCCATATGATGAGTCATTCCTAGTTCCATTCTCAATAAGTCTATCTCAGCATGGTGTTTCAGCTATATTTTGTTTATGCATGAAAAATACATGAAAAAAGAATGCCAGAGATGAGATGATACAATTTAGAATTATGAGATTGGAGGAGCACATGGAACCCCACTCACATTGTGCCCAAGGATGAAAAGTCCACCAATGATATTTGCAAATCCCAATGCTATAATATTCACTACAATAAACACAAAAACAGAAAATCAATTTGTCATCAACCAAAATTTCACCTTTTTAGATGAAATAATACTCAAAAGAATAGATAAGGCTCCTATCAATTCAGTAAACCTTCTCATAAAACGAGGAACAGTAGAGGCAATCACAAATTAAAGTAAAATTATATAAGAACCAAAAAAGCTCAGGACACATTTGAATTTGATTGATAAACATATGTTTTGTACAAAAGCATAAATTTTTGAAGTCCAACAAATATACCTGGAAACATTTTTGTTTGAGTATTTATCAGGACATGTTTCAATTACATTACTTATATTTAATATTAAAAAAGTAAGCATCTGCATAAGTTATATTTGGCTTTTGCAACGTAACCAGAGTTCTTGTTTTTTTAAAAGAAACTTATCCATCAAAAACCATCCTGGAAGCCAAATTTCAAGTTAAAACAGATTGGTTGAAACACAACATACTAAAGTTGCACCACTCAGGTGAAAAGATTTCATGTATTTCTTAGTTACAAAATGTGCTTCAAGTACCATAAGTAGGATGCAAGCTGTAATGACCTAATTTGTCTAAATATACGAAATAAATCTCTTTATCATATACTGCTATGAGGAATAGAAAAAATAAAATAAAGAAATACACCCTCTCACTGTTAAATACACATTCTCAAACCGAAGACATTGAGCGTGATATGTCCTTGAGAAGCTTTGAAACCATGTTAGGAAGTGAACTTTAAGTCTAGGTTAACCTCAAAAAATTAGTTTGATAACATGTGATTTGCACCTACCTATATAATATATTTTTTGTCAAATTTTTAGACGATATGAGATCTCTAACAAAATTAAGCTAAAGAATTTTAGAAAGTCATTTTGCTAAAAGGCTAGGCTTTAATATTATCCAAAAAGCCTTTTAATCATAACAAACCAAGTTATTTAAGAAAATATAAATAATAAAACAGTGGTGATACTATTCTTATTATCATTGTATTAAATTCTTCTATAATATTTTGAAGTTGTGTTTGCTAGCCTATTTAAAAATTAAATACCTGTTTGCTGGTTTACTTAAAAGGCCTCGCTACTGCCAGAATAGACTCTTAAGGAGCCAAGTCAAACGAGACAAATTAAGGTCTTATGTTTAGGAAATAGGTAAACTACTTAACCTATTTGCACCCACAATTATCCAATTAACCAATTTTCACCCTTGAAAAGTGCCTCACTAAACCACTTAAAGGAAGAGAGAAACTTACATGGGGTAGCACCCGAACTAACTGCAGATGACACAATTCCTAGGCTTGTGATTGACTCAACTAAACCACCATAAACAATGCTTTTAAGTATTTCCCATCCTTGCCGTTCACCAACTTCATGTCTTGGTTGTTCAGTTTGTATCTGAGTTGGTAATTCAGTTATAATAGTACTTTCAGCTGGAATATCATCTGCTGTATGAGATGCTGTGGATACAAATGCTCCTTCCCCAAGATCAACTATCACATCACCACCTGCACCAAAATAATAAGTAATAACTGTTATTACACAAATGCAAACCTGCAAGATTTCTTCTGGAAGCACACTGTAACTGATACAGGTTAGCAATACTGCTCTATACTGGTAATTAATTCATGAAATTTATTTCATGCACATACCTTCATTTTCTTTTCTGGCAGGAGGATATATTGCCTTGTCAATAATATCTTTCTGACGATTGCCAATTAGAGTAAAATCTTGTTTTGATGGAGAGATAGCATCTATAGTAGAATTTTGCTTACTACTAGCTACATCATTTGCAAGTATTGCACTGTCAGATGATTGAATTGGTGATTGTGCTGCTTGTACCAAAGAGGAATAACCATTCTGAATAACTTCAGGAGTCTTTTCTACATCTTTCAGAGTACCTTTAAGGACTTGAGACCCTACAGTTGTAGAAGTAAGAAATTTAGGTTTCCCTTCATAAGGTTTCAGAATGGCATATTTTGTAGTAGCAGCTGCTAATGGAACACTATTATATTTAGAAACCTACTCATTGGAAATGCTCACTGATGGCATAACTTGAACATTATTTGGTTAATTAGATTATTTAAAACAGTGAGCAAGAAATTAATTGACGGAATACATAATGAGGAAAATAAGAAAAATGTAGATTAAGTATAATTAATATGTGCACAAATGTTTCATATTTTCACTTATCTTGTACAGTTGGTTAAGCTGCTATCGTACAAGTATAAAGGTAGACATGCATAATTCAATAAGAAACCGAAAATTTTGGGAGTTTGAACATATTAATTTTGCTATAATAGGGAACATAATTAGTGTAAAAACATAATACTTAGACTTGTTTTTTTCCAATAATCACAAGTTATTTCAAAGTAACCAGTATTTTCAAATAATGAGCCAGCAATGGTGTACCTTCTTTATTGATAAGGAACAACCTTTCAAGGTGGATATCATATTTCTATTGCTATATTCATAATGCACATTTAAACAAGTGTATGATTCTGCTAGAATTTGTTTTCAAAGAACCTGGTACTAAAACAAACTCAGAATTATTATTTTTAACTCTCAAGCATACCTGCCCTTGTTATATCCTCTGAAGCGCTCGTTTTCTCTGCCTCATTGATCAAGTTTCCATTTTTGACAGCCGAAAAATCTGTTGTATCCGGCACAACTCTCTGCACTCCATTCACCAAATCACCCTCACTTTTTGTCTCCGACTGTATAGGTGACAAGCCATTCTGAAACAATGAGTCAAGACATTTTTGGTTTGATGCTGTACGAAATTTGATGCCATTTTCTATGCATGGTTTAATCTTTTATTGACTTACTGTCGATGAAATCAGAGGATCCATGCCTCCATGTGCATGATTAATATCTGGTGTAGGTTTTACATCCGTAACTACTGATGTATCAGCAGGTGGATCTTTGGGAAGACCAATTTCAGGTGATGCTGAGTTATGCTGCTGAGCAGAACCAGTTCCAGAATATTCAAGGGGTGCATCACCTACATAATCATATCAACAAAATGGGCAAATTGGAGACGATAATAAACAATTTCAATCTCTAGTGAAATTCACTGCAATATAAATGCATGATTTCCCATATTTACCAGTTTACATTTGATATAGACAACTCTCAACTATTCAAGAAAATGTTGGAAAGGAAAATATGATAAACTCTATGAATAGGATATTCAACAGGGAAGTAAATCACAAGTATTATAGAGAATTTGAAATGCTTCTGAAAACAAGTCTTTTCAGTAAGCTCAAACATCACATTTAAATATATAAAGATGTCTGAAGGAATGTTATAGATTTTTATTGTAAAATTATCTTCAGAAATGTCAATGACAAAATACTATAATTGCTATTTAGGCTAGAAGGCTGGAAGCCCCACAACACACACCTTGGTGGGGCTAATCTTCAAATAAGCATCATTGTGAAAGTGACTTCTCATACAATAACTATTGAAAAAAAAAAAAAAAAACTTGCTTACTAGCTTTTTTTCCCTTGTTAATCAGAGATTTGAACCAATTTGCACTGGAGTCTTGTGAATTCGAAGGAGACTGCAAATTACTTGCAGGTACACTCGGAGAATTTTGTGCACCTTCCTTCTTGCCAGCACCACCAAAACTACGGAACACTTCAAAACATTTTCCTGTTCAAATTAACGAGAATATTAAGTTCACATAGATGACAAGCATTAGTGTATAATCATCATAGATCAATCATAATATATCAAAAGAAAACTTGTAGTTTGCACTAAAGTAATTTATGCTCAAATGTCAGAACAATAATTTTTTGTAATTGAAAAACATTTGTTAGCCTTCACCAAATAGCATAAATTTAGGTTGACCAGGTACTTGACAATGACCTTCAACCATATGAAAGTTTAATTCATAATCAGATGTCTTTTAGAGCAACACTTTTATACCTTAAAGTTAATAACACTACAGCTTCCACGAAATTACAGCTTTAAGTCACTAAACATAAGGAAGTTCACATTCACTCGTGATATTATTACCTTCTATCCAATAACTTTCTTTTGTCAAACTTAAACAAAGACCACACTATGCTTTGATAGCAGAACAGGTAAACCCACTTACCACTAGGAATAAAGAAGCTGAAGCATGATAAACATCTGAATACTTCTCGTTCTTCATGAGGCTGATTATCATCAGCAGGTGGCTCTTGAGTAACAACATCACGTTCAGATCTTACATTTGCATTATCACCTTGGTTGGCACTGGCATGTTCAGGACTATCTAACAGCCCTGAGCTACCTATGATCTCCGACTTCTCATGCTCGACTTTGTTGTCTAAATTTTGAATGTTCTCTGACTTATCACGCTTGGCTTTGCTATCAAATATTTTACCGTTCCTTTTTCTTTTCTTGAGGATTACCCTTTTAGTAATGCGAGAATGACAGTTAGGACAGAACAAATCATGTGTCTCTTGTTTTTGCAACACTGTCTCAACATCGAATTCTTCGGGCGGCTGATCTATCTCTTCTTTTACCAAGTTAGGAGCTTCCTCTGCACTAGTTTCTTCATGAAAATCTGTAACAGCTCTTGCATGCATGTCAAATGAATTATGCATATGGGATAGTTCTGGAAAGGAAGGAAGCTTGTTGTCCACAGTTTTCATGCACTGACTTGTGTTTCTGCTGCACAGACTATTTTGAATAACTGGAAGATCTGCTTTTATATCAAATTCTCTCTCCCCCAGATTTGTTGGATGAACAGACCCAGAAGCATCACCATTTAGAACTCCATTAAGTCCATTAACTTCACCATCTGCACATATAACCATTTCAATACAAAATAGCTAAAGGAAAAAAAAAATTATAAAAGCCCAAAATGATTTTCAAAGATATAATTATTACAAGTTATGTTACTCTATGCTATACAAGCAAATATCTACATATACTTGTTCCAAAATCATAAAAGAACACTACAGTAATTCAAAAATAAAAATAAAACACATACAATTACAGAAATTGAATGAGTATCAATAGTGGTGCCAACCATTCAAATAAACAAAACTCACTTATGTCTATCTAAACATCACCAAAACAATGTCAAAAGTGCATATACAGAAACATTGAACAAGAGCGGTGGTTGTTTCTACATTGACATTCTAACTACTATAAGCTTTTAAAGCCAACAAAGTAAATTAATTGTTACAACTTCATCCGGAAATTTACAATAAAAGTTACTTCAAGTCCTCACAACACTATGGAGAATCTAACCCGTTTAAAGGCTATTCAACTATGCTGGTCGGAACTGCTAATGTGCATTCTAGAATCTTGGCATCTACTGACCTTTAATATCACAAACAAAACATGGTCCATGTTGAATCATAGATTTGACACTCATCATCAAGTCAGGATAACCCTTAAGATTCCAATTTGGCACAGTCCAAGGACTGTCAAATCGCTTGGTCCATGTGCAGTGGTGACATTTCCACATTCCTTCAAGCATAAAAAGTGACAACATTTTTACTAAACATCAGAAAAAAAAAAAAAAAAAAAAAAAGCTAATTCCCAGAAATTTGATAAAAGAACAACATTTCAGTCAAGCAGAATTTGCGTCCAATAATTTTGGTTAGTTCCAGTTAACTCTTCTATGTAGGATATTATCTTTGTTTACATGTAAGCTAGGAGAGAAAATTTGAGGTCAGCAACACCAATATGGATTGAGGACTGTCTTCAACTACCTACACACAATCTATTCTCAACTCAAACCATGGAAAGATCCAGAACAACAAGAATAGGACAAAGATTTTAAGAAAGTTCAGCACCAGCGATTTCAGCCACAAAGTCAAGGTTTCTGGAGTCTCTACGACCACAATTGTAACCACAATGTCAAGTATTTGTTTACAATTTCCCACCACAATATCATGGATTGCAACCATGAGTGCAACCACAGTTTAAAACCTTGTTAGAACTAAGGCACACATCACAATTCACAAAACAAATTAATAACTTAATTTGAAGAAAACATTGGGAATGAAAGTGATGCAACAACAAACACACAACAGTGGTTTCCTGAAAAAAAGTGTAATACAATTTAGCAAACCAAAAGAAGACTGCTTACATTAACCAAGAACCTGATCCTTTATTGCAAATAGGATGTTATAGTACAACAAAACAAAAATAAAAATCCAAGAAAGAGTAAGAGGAGGTGAGGTACCTTGTTGCTTATCAAAATAAACACTGTTCATATTCTGTGGCATAGTAAAACCACTTATGGCCTCTACATTTGTAGGCTCTCCTGCAAACTCTGCCACTTGGGCAAGCCCAACAGCTTCATAATCAGATTTGTCACCATTGACATGGTTGCAATTTTCACCACCATTTTCTATCTCTGAAGCTTCTTCATCTTTCTGAACAGGAGATCCATCTGGGGCTGTGACCACTGAAGAAATTCCATTACCATGCTCACTGTCATTGCTACTAGAAGAGGAGTTGGAGGAGAAGGAGAAGGATGTTACTTCTTCTGTAACAAGACTACCCTTGCTATGTGACACAAATTTCTTTCTTATCAAAGCACCATCTTCCATCATTCCTTCTTCTTCTTCTTCCTCTTCATGAGGATGCACTACCCAATGATGTGCTTCTTGTTCCATTGATGGCGGCTATCCCACAAGAAAACAGACACAGAAACTATGACAAGATTGGATTTTTTTGGAAGTAAAGGTGTTGGGAGGAAATTTAAGGTTTCCTAACTCTTTGACACTCCAAAATTTGCATTAATGCCAACCTTACAACCAGTACAAGCATGGAAAATGAATATATATAAAAAAATAATACTCAAGAATATGATCAGTGATTATGTCAACCTTGTTTTAAGCTCAAACAAAATACATAGAAAAACAGTAATAAAAAAAAGTCCCTTTTAATCATAATTTATTGTGTAATTCAAAATTACTATTAATGATTTTAAACAAACACTAATTAAGGATTGAAGGGAAAAAGTTGCCATTTACTCTTTTCATTTTAATTTATAACTCTCAAATTAGAAATAGCGTTTGCATTTCTTTTTTTTAGCTTCAAGTCATAATTTTTGTTTTGTTTTACTTATTGTGGACTAAAGGATATTTACAATTACACAGTCCATGAACTTTGTTTGTACTGAAAATTGTTTTCATGATTTTATCTGAAAATTAAACAAAGTTGTTTCAGATGGCAATGGGACCAGCTTGGATCTCCATGGCCATCACCTTACTCGTTGTCTTTTAGTTTCATTACAGAGTGGAGTTTTAGGTTTTCTAAGTTTTTTTAAGTTAATTAAATTATTTTATTTATAGAAATAGATAAAAGTATTTTTACTGTTTTTTATTTAAAAATCTCTCATTTCTTATTCCAAAGGTTTTCAAAAGTTTATAAGTCTAAAGTTTAGAAAATGTTGAAAAAAATATGAAAATTTTTTATACGTGGGATTAAGATTTTAACAGTAAACAAAAATAGTTTTTTTTAGATCAAATTTAATGTTTTATCCAGCTAGCTTACAATATTTTAATTAGCTTAATTTGTAAAAGAATAATAAGAATAAGAAGTTGAGATGTGTGAATACAAAAACAAAAATAAAAAGCTGAAAATTATTTTATTTTAAAAACGAAAAGTTAATTAAACAAAAAAAAAGCTAAAATTGCAATTGTTAAACCAAAATTTAAAAGTATTAACGTGTAATATAAAATGAAAAATATTCCTCCCAAATTCTTTTGTTTTCTTTCTTAGGTTGATTCTCTTTTATACTGACAAAGAACCAGAATACATTACATCAAAAGCTTCACTTTATATCAATATATATATATATATATATATATATATATATATATATATATATATATATATATATATATATATATATATGAATATGTATATAATATTATAACTTTAAAAGGGAAAAATAGTTTTCATTTTATTTAGAGTACAATTAAATGTTTTAGTTTATTGATTTGGGAATGAAGAGGACTTAGATATTTTAATATCAACTTGAACTATTTAAATAGAAAAATATCAAGAATTTTCTAGAAAATGAAAATGCATAATGTAAATTCTATAAATGAGAAAGAAGAAATGAAACCCCCAAAAGGTGAAGCACCAAAAACTGCTTTTATATATATAATGTTTGCAAACACACTTCTGCAAAATCACTTATCTTCTGACTATTGTTTTCTTTAAAACATGCCAACAAACACAACAGCTGTAGAAAGTACATCCCATGAATAATGATAAATAAATTGTGTATGCTTAAAGTGGGGTTCACGTGGATGCTTCTAAAATACTTTCACAATTAAATTTAAAATTAAATATGTTTTCGCCAGTAAAAAGATCTTAATTGTTTATTTTATTTATAATAAAAAAACCAACTTTTGTACTTCACTAATATAATATGTATAATCTATTTTCGGCATGAATGACACGTTGTACAAAATTGTTACAAAAACAAAAAAAAGATATAGTTTTTTGATACTACAAAATTAATAAATTTCAATTTTTGATTCTTGTGTATTCAAAATCTTCACTATTAATGAAGATTAGGTTAGGTCCACCTCAATACTCTATACTATTGCTAGGTATGAGATCATCCTTTTGAAATCTTTACATTATTACTACGCAAACATTTCTTTAAGCCAATTATCAAACTCAACCCTACCATTGCTTTGTCTTATATGGATAAATGAAAATGGTTGTATCATAATGTGTGTGGTACCCTTCTTCAATGTTTATTTTTTTATTAGTGCAACTCATGACTTCAATACTTCTATCTTACGATTTTATGACTAATCAATTTAGTTTTGACTAAATCATGTTAAAGTTAGAATCTATAGTATAAATGAACATAGAGATACAAATCGTGAATATTTTATGAATGTTTTATTAGATAGACTTGTGTGAGTGAGGACAAAAATTAAAATGTTATTTTTATAAGACTTAAAAAATGTAAAGACAGATAGGTTATATATATAATTGGGGGTGTATTGGTGTTTTAAGAAAAATGTTGATCGATTAATAACTCCAAGAAAATATTTCCTGTAAAATATTATCATATAAGAATGCAAAAGATAGTATTATAGTAAATCAAGAAAATATAAAAATATGCTTAAAATATAATAGAAAGATAAATTTTTATACTAGTTTAATTTTTTAACTTGCATCAAATTTCAATTACAACAACTTTTTAATGAAATAGTTCCACTATTTTAAAAAATCATATTATTATTATTATTACTATCAGAAATACAATTACTCAAACATAATAAATTTTTTAAAAATGGTGTAAAAATACTCTTGCACCATATTATATAATTAAGTATATAACTACCAACTATTTCTTAATAAGAATTTATTTGAGTTTTTGTTATCATAATAAATTAAATTCTACACAAAATTGCCTTAAATAAAACATAGTGATATGAAATATTATAAAATAAAAATATATAATAATGTATAATACCTTAAGTAAATCTTCATTTTTAAATTTTTTTTAAAACATCTTTATATATTCTCTCTACGAGGAAAAGTAGTGAAGTAATAATCAAAATGTTTGTATAATCTTATTTTTTTATGTTTAACTATTTTTGTGTTTGACACTCTTCTTATGTTTTTTTTTTTACTTTAAAAGACATTTGTAATTGTTTATTTTTACATTTTTCTTCATTTATCAGCAATGATTTTTCTTCATCAAACGAGTATCAACGACATCAATATAATTGAAAATGTTCAAATATAATTTTAAAGATATATTAATAGATTAGGAGACTTAAATGTAATGATAAAGAATATCCAAAAATTCAAGATGCTTCATGAACAACTTATTACTTATCTATCCCAATGAAAATTATGCTTTTGACTTTCACCTTTCTTATAATATTGCACTATAAAATCATTAGTTATATAAAAATAAAAAAACTCCAAATATTAAGTAGTTCTTTCAAAAAGGATAAAGTGTATAACAAATATCTTATAAAAATATATCTTCTAACATAATGGACTTAAACAACAATATAAAATAAATAAATTATATTTACCTTTTTAATAAGTCATATCAAGCAAATATGGGAACTTACAAATCATTTTCAAATAAATTGATACTTTCATATCTACATATTTCAAGGAAAAAATAATCATGAATAGAGCCCTTACTTTATAAGGGTCTAATACATTTTTATTATTTTGCAAGCTAACTTACTTAATCATGTACAAGTACAACAATTGATTTTCAAACTCTTCTTTTAAGTATCAAGTTTAAGTTTATATAGTTAATTAAAGTTATCACATCATTGAAAATATTGATTATAAAAGAATGCATTGAACCAACCACTAAATTGGTGGTGGCATACCATATACAAAATACATGTTTAGTCAAAGACATTTCTCATGCAATAGCTCTCGTCAACTATTGATCTTGGTAGGTCAAAATTATCTTAAGTGAAATCTTCATTAAGGAGATAGAAGTTTGAGGTGAAAAAAAGAAAAAATAATTTTGTAATGTTATTGTATTAAAATTATGCTTAACTTTTTTCATTGAGATAATTATAGAAACAACATTAAAGAAAAAAATACCTTCACTAACCAAATATTTTCTTTCATTGATTATCAATCCCAACAAAAATATCAAATGACATATGATATACATTGATTATTTATTTGAAGTAACAAGTTGACTCTTAAAGCAGATTGAATAGAATCTTAGAAAAGTATAATACAACATTTTATATTTTATACTCGTTTGCCCTCAACTCTTGGATTAAGTCAAGTTCTCTTTTAAGAAACTTCGTAATGAGTTTCACTAATAAAAGACAATGATTACAAGTATGATTACAATAGATAACTCCTAGTTATCTCATCTTAATCTACCTTTTAAACTAAAAACTCAAGTATTCTTTAATTGTCATTCCCTAATTATAAATAAATATAATAAATGATAATAAGAGTAGCTATTATAGAAAGGATATGACTAGAAATCTAGTAAAATGAAGAATACAAATGCTAACACTTTTCAAAAAAGAGCATATTGCTCTTAGCTTTACAACATTGTTTATATCTTTAAGTTTGGAAGCTTTGACCTATATATAGATCATAACAAGTTTTATTGTTACTTGGTAATCTTTAACTATAAAATTTATTTATGTTTGATAAAGAAATCACTAATTTTTTGTATTGATGTTTCTTGATATAGTTTATGATTTTATCCAACGTTAAGAATAGAAAGTTTTTATTTCCTCACTTGTGTTGCAAGATGTAAATAAGGAAATAATATACAAATATATGACATATAATGTGCACTAATATTGCATGAAAAATAGTAACATTACATTTATTTAGAATCAATTAATTTTATATGTTGATCTTTTTCTATGGTTGTTGAAATAACAATTTTCTTATTGATAAAATAGTAAGTACTTTTGAATGTTGATTGCACGTATAAAGTTTTTATTTAAAAGGATATAAATTTACTTAAAATAATTGATTTTATTATGTTAGTGTAACTTTAACACGTTTTTATTATAAAAAATCAATGAATATTTTACCATTTACTTTGGATAAACAATATAAGACATCATGTAAAATAACATACTTTGTATTTACATACTTTGTATCATTAAAGTTTATCCGTATAAAAAAAACAATTTAATAATTCTAGATAAGTAAATTGTCTCGGTTTTAACAATTCGACAAAATCACTAAAATTCATATACTAATTAAAAGAGTGAATTGGTGACGAACAAATATATTTTTATTTTATTTGTATATCAAATATATAAATACTAATTAAAAGAGTGAATTGGTGACGAAAAAATATGTTTTCATTTTATTTGTGTATCAAATATATAAATACTAATTAAAAGAGTGAATTGGTTAATAAACAAATATGTTTTCATTTTATTTATGTATCAAATATATAAGAATATCAAAACTTAAAATTTGTTTTTCCTTAATCACTTAGTGACATAACAATAATAATGTAATAAAACAATAATATCTCCTTCAATATTGTGGATCTTTGCAAATAATTTAAAAACATCATTTGGATAAAAGAAATATATCCATGTTTTACATATTTTTTTTCACAAGCATAATTTGTAGCCCATAAAAAAAACACACAAATTTCATCATCTTTAACAATGGTATGGTGAGATTGTAGAAAATATATATTTTTTAAGAAAAAAAAAAACAACTCATGGTTATATTCAACAATAAACTTAACAATGTGTCATTATCTATAACATATTTTTTAAATTTAATTCGCACATAAGTCTTGCAATCAGACCTTATCGGTGATTAATGTTGTTAATCCTTTATTAAACCATTTTGACTAATTGTCTACTTGCATAATGGCAAAAGAAATCATACCTTTATTTTATTTTTGTTTTTATTGAAGCAAGCCTTTTGGCTTGAAAATTCATGATACTTGATATAAATATCTAACAAAATTAACAAGGTTTTTTCTTATTTGAGAAACATTGACCAATGATTCAAATATTATATCTAAAGCGTTAGAAGGATTTTCCTTTTCCAGTGGTTCAAATATTTTATCCAAATCATTAAAAGGATTTTCTTTAGTAACTCATTTAAGTCAAATAGAGTTGCAAGTGAATATGTAACTCTAAAGACAAAATATTGCTATTTGAATTAAATCAATAGCTTCATCTATCTATTAAACAATACTTGAACCAATCTATCTGTTAATATTTTATTGGATCCATTTACAAACAAATAATATGTAAAAAAATAAGTAATTCTTCACTTTATTTCATATATGTCTTATCTCTTATTCCCTTGTTTGGGTGGTGAAGATTAAAATGCTCAATAAAAATATTATTTCAATACAAAATTCATTTTTAATCTCTTCGTTTACTGAAAAAAAAAAACAATATCATTTCATTATTACATTATAATAAATGACTTCTTAATAACAAAAACAAATTATATGCATCTTACCAACCAATTATAAATACCATTAACTCACACTCACCACCATTGTTCATCATTTCCTATATCCAATTTAAATAAAAATTATTCTGAAATGATTGGCTTATTAGATACAAACTATTCACTGTTTAAATATAACTAAACAAATTTTATTGAAAACTAGAAGAAGGTAAGATTAAAATGAAAGAAAATTAGTATGAAAAAAAAGTAATTAATGTTCTCTAAACATGAGTTAATTATCACGTAATAAATTTAAGAAAGTTAATATTAAAAATAAACTTTAATAAGTTTCAAAATTTGTGATTAGGGCACATTATAAGAAAAATGGAACATAAATAAAGTCTCTTGGTTGACTCTAACATAACTTGGGGAATGGGGCATTGGTGTGTTCACATGGTGCTGCTTTTAAAACACTTTGAAATAATAAATAAATGGTAATAAGTTGTCAAATTTGACTGTGGTGTGATTGAGATCCATGGAAATCATGTAGGGTTAGGGTTTGAACGTGGATGGAATCACATTCGGACAAATTCTTGTTTGGTTTAGATTTGTTCTGACTTTCACGTTTGAAGCAATATGCCACGTTATCTTCTAATGTCGTGAAACATGTTCGAAATGGGAACTAAACAATAACAAAATACTACTCATGTGAATGTGATTCTTTGCCATTCACATGGAGTTTTGTTTAATAAAGTTAATGCACCCTCTAAAATATATTTAATGTTTCACTAATTTTCATAAAATAATGATAATTGCTTTACACTTTTTTTCTCTCTCCAAACTATCATACAAAGTGAAATAAAAGAGTATTAGATATAATAGTGCATTAACTATTTTTGGATACATAATGTAGTGGCATATGTTATTAAATATAAGTAAGAACCATTCTTTTCTTTTTTGTAAAAAAATTAATTGCACTTTTATATTTTTCAAATATTATAATTGTGGAATTTTTATTTTTATATTTTTATAATCCAAATTAATACTACAATTTTAATCATTTAAGAAATTTCAAGTTGGTTTAAGTACATTAAATATTGGTCCATCCATTCCATACTACTACAATTTAATTATTTAAGAAATTTCAATTTGGTTGGTGGTTTCACTTGTAGCATTAATTGTTTTTCATATTAATTAACTTTTTTAACACGGAAGTATTAAACTTCTCAAACAATTTAAATTTATGATATTTTTTTTTATAGTTAACATGTATCTCTATAAAAAGTAATTTTATTTTAACAATCTACATATTCAAAGTTGGAACAACTTTAACTCCTGCATGTTACTTCTTTTCCATGTGATTCCATTTTAAACTTATAACAATGTTATGAAAATATAAATGAAAGTCTATTTTAAATTTTTTTAATCCTAATCTCATTTAAAAAGTTGACAAGTAGTATAATTAATGCTAATAAAAAAAGACAAACAGATTTGCCAAACACATTCAGTTAATTAAACTTGTGAGTTTATCCAATACATTATAAATTAATTGAAATAATTTCTCAAACACGCTCATTTTTATTCCAAATCAAGACATTGAAAGATACGATGTAAAATTGAGTCATGAAACTAAGTTCTGAACTTAGTGTTACTATGAAGGATTATATGTAAAGAAAAGGGAAAATTTTATTATATGATATACTTTATAAAGATCCATAAAGTTTATTCAGGTTGAAATATTTTAAACCTTTGGAGTCTTCTTTATATCATATAAAAAATATTCATCCATCTGCCCTTTACACATGCATTTAGAAAGCTGGTGCAGAAACCTGCATAGTTTATTTGTGTTCTGTATATAGAAACCTGCACACTTTGATCAATTTTAATGGAACATTATTATTTCTGGTTGAGATATGTCTTTTCTCACCCAACCCAATGCACATGCATTTAAGGAGTCTTTCTAGTACTCCTTCCATTCAATTTTATTTGTTGAATAAGTTAGTTTAAAAGATCAGAATAAATTATCAATTTGTTGAGAATGAAAAATCTAATTTAGTTCATAGACATATAGAATTATTTTATTATTAAACTATAATTTTAGAGATAAATTTAATACTAAATTAGAAATTGTTTTATCATTAAATTGTAATATTCATAAGTAATATATACTTGTAAATATTATAAGACGTTTATGAGAAAATTTAAGTTTTAAGAAAGCAGGAAGTTTTGATTTTGATGATTTCTTAAGTACCAAACTATTTTAAAAGAAGCTAACTTACAATTATGGATTGATTTTGATTAAGATATAATAGAAATTTGTTGAGTAATGGTGTACCACTTGGAATCTTTTATATGATATAATTTTAAAATGAATGAAGAATTGAAAGTTTATAAAACAGTTATAAACATTTATTATTTAATTTATTAGAAATATTATCTCTCTCCAAATACATTATTTATACTCTCTAAGAGTACAATATGATAGGTAAATTTTGTTGACAAAGTATACTGCTATAAAGATGGTAGATGATATATGAGGATAGTTCAATCATAATATTAATTCCGAGCTAACACTTTGAAAGTACCAAAAGCTTAGTTAAATTTTTGAGATATTCTAGAATTACTTAACTTGTGAGGTATATTACTTTTATATAGAAGGAGTTAATTGAGTTTATTTTTTCGGTGTTAAATTAGATGTGTGATATATATATATATATATATATATATATATATATATATATATATATATATATATATATATATATATATAT
>Ga0209700_103692_pt1 | contig 28880 bp, 33 predicted proteins | sample SiratroredBW_FD_187528 | JGI IMG/M metagenome (GOLD analysis project Ga0209700, IMG submission 187528) | Root nodule microbial communities of legume samples collected from California, USA - Siratro red BW (SPAdes) (version 2) | ecosystem: Host-associated > Plants > Roots > Nodule | place: USA...
TTATTATTATTATTAGTTATATTAAGATTATTATTATATGTTTTTAATAAATGGAATATTATTAATACTTCTATTTATATTTACATTAATAATATTTTTAATATTACTGATATTATTATTAACATTATTTATATTTATATGAAAAATAGTTTTAATATTATTAATATGTTTTATATTATTTTCAGTTGTATTAAAAATATTTGTGATATTATTATTAAGAATTACTATTATTATTATTATGATTAATAATAATATTATCAATATTGTTATTACTATCAATGTTAATATTATTGTTAACATTAATATTCTTATTATTAATATTATTTTTATTATCCGTATTAATATTATTAATAATATTAATATTTTAAATTTTATTAATTTATTATTGTTATTATGAATCCTATTAATATTATTTTTATTAATATTATTAATATTATTATTGATATTATTGATATTATTGATAATATTATTATTGTTGTTTTTAATAAAAATAATATTAATAATAAGGATAATAATATTATTATTAATAATAATGTTATTAATAATATTAATAATCATAATCATAAATATAGTCATAATAAGAATAATAAAAATCGTAATATTATCATATAGATTATTTGGCATAGTGGTTAAAGGCTCCCTTCGACACTCAAAGGTCCTGGGTTCAGGCAGAGACAGATCACAAATGATATGAAAATGAAATGAGGATAAAGATACGCACCTCTTGAAGCGAAGAAAACACTCTTTCTCTCTTCTAATTACTCTCTCCCACTCTCTATTATTTATATTTTTATTATTTTATATTATTACTATTATTATTATTTATTTATTTCTATTTTTATTTATTTATTTATTTCTTTTTCTTTTTTCATTTTTATATTTTTTTCTAAAACTTTTATTTGAAAATTTAAACCCAAAAATAAAATATTTTTATTTTATCTTTTTTCACTCAGACGAAATTGGGTGTTGACACATTTCCAAGGTATATCATCTCTTACTGTCATGCCCTTTGGTACGATGAAAATCACACTAAGCAGTAGGGCGGTAGCTCGTACCTTATTTGTAGAGGCAGGGAATTTAAGCTTGCTAGATACCCTCTGGTCTCTTAAGATCATCTTTCAAGTATCAGTAAAACTTGGACATGGTTGCCTCACCATATTCGTAGGGCATATTGTTCCCGAAGTCACCACATGTGCCATGTACGGTATGTAGCGTCATTCTTCCTTTTGGAAAGCATTTCGTTCTTCCTCTGGCTTGAACTTTCCTTCTCTGATACTATTGTTATATTTGTTTCGAGGTCGCCTTTCCTTTGCCCTCTTGCCCTTCATTACTTCTTCGGCCTCGATGTGAGTAGTAGCTCTACGACATACCTCGGTCATGAACTTAACCCTTTCTCGAAGAAGTGACTCACTGAATGGGTTTGCTCGAAGACCCTTTACGAAGGCATCAACAAACATCTCCTCATTTGGGGGATTGATCTTCACAATGTTATTGCAAAAGCGATTAAGATAATCCCTCAATGGCTCTGTCTCTTGTTGTCGTATGACAAACAAATCAGCCAGTTTTGATGGCTTGACTTTATTGACAACAAATTGTTTTAGAAACATATGTGAAAAAGTGTGCAATGAGTCAATTGTGCCATCATGAATTCTACCGAACCATTTTAAGGGAATTCTAGTGAAAATGCTAGCAAACATCTTACATCGAACAACATCTTACCCTCCTAAAATAAGCATTTGAGCCTTGAAAGCCTTCAGATAACATTCAGGGTTGCCTACTCCTGAGAAAGGTGCCATCTTCGGCACCATGTAGTGAAGAGGAACTTGTTCCGCCATTATTTGCTAGGGTAAAAGGTTGTGGATGGTTGACTGTTTGATTTATCGTCATGCTCCAGGTGTGACCTTTGCAGTTTGATTTATCGCCATGCTCCAGGTGTGTCGCAATTCTTCATTTGCCTTCTGCAATTCTTCATTCGCCTTTGTCAACACCCGATTTCGTCCGGTTAAATAAATAATTAAAATAAAAATATAAAAAATTTTATGTTATGTTCAAGACTGTTCAAAATTGTTCAAGATTGATCAAGAGGTAAAAGATGAGTGGAAAATAGATAATGAGATATTCCAAAATACCTCTCTTTAAAAAATAAAAAGAAAAGAATTAAAAATAAATAAAAAAATTAGAAAAAATACAAATTAAAAAAAAATTCCTCAACTCTCCGTAACTTCCCACTCAATCTTAACTTCTCACAAAAAAATAAAGATAATAATAATAAAAAAATCAGTCAATCTCACTCAATCTTAACTTCTCATAAAAAAAATAAAGATAATAATAAAAAAAGAACCAGTCAATCTCACTAAATCTTAACTTCCTACAAAAAAAAAAGATAATAATAAAAGAAAAGAATCAGTCAATCTCATTCAATCTTAACTTCTCACAAAAAAAAATAAAGATAATAATAATAATAATAAAGAATCAGTCAATTCACCCATGTTCTCCATTTCACAATAATAAAAAATAAAATATGACAATTCTCAAACTGTTTCATCTCAAGTTCATCTACACTTCATCTTTAATAATAAAAGAAAAAAAAAGAAAAAAGAGAGGGTCAATCTTTCAAAACTGCTATGAACTACTTTCAATGCAGAATAAAAATAAATAAAATAAAAAAAAAGGATTCACTTAAGTGGTAACGATTCTTACGTTAAGGGGGATTTTTTTCACAGACACATATACGGAGAAGCGAAAAAAGAGAGAACAGGAAAGAGCAGTGAGAGGAGAAAAAGAAGAAAGCATAGAGAAATAAAAGAAGACTAATTTCAGGCACCTGGTATGTTTTTCTTTTTACTTATTTTTGAGTTTCTCTATACGTTCATACATTCATTTGCATAAAAAGAAAACCCCACAAACTAAAAAGCCTAACCCTAGACACAAGAACTATGCCACCATGCGCCAATCACCATGCAGCTTGCCACGCACCTTCATTGCACCCTGCAAAACAAGAAACTTTAGCTCCTTCAGGACACCACCAAACGTTCAACCTGCACTACCGCGACCTACCCCTACAACTGCCGCCATGCTCCCATTAATTAAGTCCTGCACCCATACTTCTCTCAATTACCAAAATTCCCTTAATTCAAGTTGAGTTTCTTATTGGTGGAGTTACTTCCTGCACCCCCATTAATTAAGTTCTGCACCCATACTCCTCTCAATTACCAAAATGCCCTTAACCCAAATTGAGTTTCTAATTGGTGGGGTTACTTCCTACACCTCCATTAATTAGGATATGTACCCACACTTTTCTGAATTCCAAAACTGCCCCCACAAATACCCAAAAAATTCACCGTGTACCACTTAAAACTCACATATCTAAGCTTTGCATTGCCACAAATTCATTCAGTCATGTTCCGTTTTTGCATGCATGATCCCGCTAAAATTAAAGTGTTAATTTCATGTTATATATAACTGTTGCATGTTATTTTTCAACACCGAATTTGATATTTACCCCAATGCCCAAAGCCCAGGCTTTAAACCTGACACTGTTTCTCAAAGCCCAGGCTTTAAACCTGACACCGTTTCTCAAAGCCCAGGCTTTAAACCTGGCACCATTTCTCAAAACCCAAGCTTTAAGCTTGGTACCGTTACTCAAAGTTCAGGCTTCAAACCTGACACTATTTCTCAAAGCCCAGGCTTTAAACCTAACACTGTTTCCCAGAGCCCAGACTTTAAACCTAGCATCTTACTCAAAGCCCAGGCTTTAAACCTGGCATTGTTATCCAAAGCCCAGGCTTTAAACCTGACACTGACGCCATTCACTTACCCTACTTTCAAACACAAGCTTTCGAAAATTTCAAAAAAAAATATCAGGACAACTAACAATCTTATCAACAAAGAACTACGTAACCCTGATTCTCCATCCCTAATGGAGATACGTAGGAGCAAGGTCAAAACCTTGTCGGGCTCCCTAAAACCAAAAAAAATATTTTGTTTGCTTTATCTTAATCTCTTTCTTGGGAAAATAAATGTTTTAAAAAATCACACTCAGATTACTTATTTAATTAAAGGTACCGTCTTAGGTCGGGCGTGGTGGGGGTGCTAACACCTTCCCCACACGTAACCGACTCGCGGACTCGAAATCCATTTTCGCAAACTTGTCTTATCTTGTCTTTGATTTTCCATAATTTTCCTTTAATAAATTATGGTGGCGATCCACTACTTTGGAAAACATAAATTATTTTTATCCGCCGTCTCCGTCGTGACCCCGGTTGCGACAGATGGCGACTCCACTGGGGACTTATTTGAGAATCAAGCCAATTTTAATAAAATAAGTAAATATGAGTGTGATTTTCTAAATGTTTGTGTTTTCCTTTCTCTTTGTATATATGTATTCTTGTTTCTCTTTGTATACATGTATTCTTGTTTGTTTTTTGCTTGAATAATTGAACCCTAGGGTAGGTGACATGCTATATTTGTTATATATGTTATATACCTGCTTGGGACTTTTCTGGCTGTTTTGCGGGTGGGGGTTGGGTGCATAAATTCTCCCTTCACACACACACATACTTGTTCATATCATGAGTGGGGCCCTACATCCGGGTCTGAGGAATCTTAGAATTAGAAGGGGTTGTGTAGCAATGTCAATGATGATGTACTTCCCATTCTGGCTATTGTGAGAACCCCAGCTAGAGTTTGTTCTCTTCACTTGTATACTTACACAAGTTGGCTACCAACTGTTGTGGGTAATGCAGTGAGGGGAGCCATAACTCTAGTGGTCTTATACCTTTAGGAGTTAGGAGCCTACCTTTGTGAGTGTGCATCTAATGCCTTTGACCCCAAGCGTATTGAACCTTGTTTAGGACATAAAGGGAGATACATTGCGCGCCTCTACCCTCCACCTCATTTTTTTAAAAAAAAGTAATAATAAAAATATTTTTATCCATTGCATTAATTTCTTCTCTTATACAAAGCATCCATTGTTTTTATCATGACATATGAAGTTTAGCTCAAGCTTTTCTTTATTGCGCTTTTTCTCACATAGTCTCAATTGTTTTCTTTTAAGGTCAGAAATTATAAAGTTGTGTCTTTTGTCAAAAAGAATGGAAATTAATGTAAGTTCTGGGGTTGAAATGAAATCTGAAGAGGATTTGAAGGTAAAACTGCCGATAAAAGCCAAAGAGAATAATCTGTTTGGAATCAGGGCATTGGGACGAAGGCTCAAGGCGGTTCAGAGAAACTCTTTCAGGAAGAAATATGGAATGTTGTTAGGTCTGCTCGACATAGAGGTGCAGACTTCCTTGATCACGACCTTTGCACAGTATTATGACCCACTTGTCAAAGCTTTCACATTCCAAGACTTTCAATTGGTGCCAACACTTGAAGAGTTTGAGCAGATTTTAGACTTACCCTTGGAGGGGAAGTCTCCGTACAAATATGTTGAACATCATGCTTTTGTTTCAACTCTATCTGGGATAATGAAAATTCATCCAAGAGAATTGGAAAGTGCCTTAGTGAACAAGAAGGGAGTACGTGGATTTACCCCAAAGTTTTTGGAAAGCTATTTGCATTAGTTAGTTAACCAAGAAAATTGGGAGACGTTCATAGATGTTCTAGCTCTTACACTATATGGTGTTATGTTGTTCCCTAATGTCGAAGATTTGGTCGACTATGCCGCAATCGATGTATTTGTTGCGAGTAAGACTCGATCGAAAAATCCAGTCCCGACAATCTTGGCTGATGTCTATATAGCTCTTCATCTGTGCTATGACCTGGGGAAAAGAAAGTTGATGTGTTGTCTACCTGTGTTTTATGTTTGGCTCCTATCTCGCATAGGGGAAAAAGGGATCAGTGCTCCAGGCCCTGTTGAAAAGGTAATGCAACGCAAGCTTGAAGTGAAGAGAACGACAAATTCGGGTGAGTTTCTCTCAAGACTGACTCAAGAAAAGATAAAGTGCCATCCATCTTGGCAGCAAAAGTCGAACATCATATATTATTGTGGGAACTACCCAAACGTGTCACTCATAGGCACTAAGGTTGTGTTAACTACAATCCGATTCTGGCCCAAAGATAGTTTTGCTATCCTATAAGAGGTTTGCCGACAGCTGTTTCGCTTACTACTTTGCTGACTTACTATGGGGAAGGAGATGCTAATGAAACTCTCTCCGACATATTAGGAGCGCATGGAAAAGGGTGATCCGTATGGAAAGGGATTCGAGAGCATGGGGGATAGATAAAGAAATTCCTTATCATCAATGGGTTGCGGAGAGAGTTAATCAAGTTAAGCTGCCTTTCCGAAGAATCCCCACTCAGTCGAGAAATGAAGAACAAAACCAAGATATAGAGTTAGGGGAAGTAAAGAAGTTGAAGGAGGAAGTTGCAAGATTAAAAGAGAAGAATGTCAAGATGGCTGATGACCTATTGGGCTTACAACATAGCTATGCCGATCTCAACAGAGAATATGAGGAGAAGACAGAAGCATATGAAGGTTTGATCAAGAAACAAAGAGCCGAAAGGGATTATACACATAGGATCAAACAAGATCTGTCTGCAGCAAACAAAGAGCTAACAATGAGAGTGCAAGAGCGGAACATGACCTTATTAGTTGAACATCAGTGGAAAAATTTGTACGAGGACATTAAAAAAGACAAGCAAGAAGTCGTGAAGAGATTGTAAGATCTTCAAATTCAGGTCAACGTCATGAAACATCAAGTGGAGGAGACAATGGTTATATGTAAAGAAAGGGTGAATAAGGAGCGTATGTTACTATTAGAATTGGAAGAAAGGCACCAAGCTGCAATGACTCGAGAGAGAGATTACATGGTTGAGCAGGAAAAGGATGTGGTACACTGGTAGAGAAATTTTTCCCAATTGGCTGCTCTAGCTAATGGAGCTATTGAGGACGTACCCAGAATGTTACGAGAGGCTGACGCAGTGACGTTCCGTGATCCTCCACGAGAAATTCAGATTTTTCTTGATCATTGCAAGTGGCTAGTAGAGCAAATGAAGATTTTAATTGCCTGAGTTAGGGATTGATAGCAGTTTCCTTTTGTTTTTTCCATTGAAGATGTATCAATTTGAATTCTTTAAATAAATCAATTTCTTGAAACTCCATATCTGTGTTAATTTCCATTTAATTAAGTATCTATTACACAATTTTATAATTTTCGACTAGTTTGTATTTTGTTCATATTTCACTTTTTAATTCATTTAAATAAAATTCAGAGAAAGCAATAACGACTAAATTTCCATGACATCCATATAAGACTCGCGCCAATCGTCAGAATATGGAAGACTAGGAGGAAACGATGAAAACAATGAAAGATGACATCAGTGATTTGAAAGATAAAGTGAATCAGATTCATGGCCTAAAAGATCAGTTGGGTCAGATTCTCGAAAATGTAACGATCCTAAACAACAAGCGAGATGCTACTACTAAGAACGAAGAGCCGGCTTCTTCTCACATGGCGGTGACACAAACCCAGTATGACGAGGTTCAAGAAATGTCTATTCCTTTTCCTCAATATGGGCTTCCGCTGGGTTACACTCCGCCATATGAGAATTATGTTGATCAGAATCAAGTTCCACCACAAATGTCGCATATAACGAAAAATGCCCATGTCGCTGTTGAACAAGGGGGGTAAGCTGACTGCTACACAACCCAAGGTTTTAAATGTGACTTTGGGAGGTGAGTCCAAAACAGAAGTTGTAGCTCCGACTGTTGCGGTTCTTGATGCTGATAGAGCTAAAAATAAGCTAGAAGTCCTTGAGGAGAGATTGAGGGCAATAGAAGGTGGAGATAGTTATGAGTTCGAAGATGCTGCCGGTCTATGTTTAGTATCGGATGTAGTAATTCCCTCGAAGTTTAAAGTGCCAGACTTTGAGAAGTATAAGGGGACTACTTACCCAAAAAGCCATTTGACTATGTATTGTAGGAAGATGGTAGCTCACGCACACAATGAAAAACTTCTAATTCATTGCTTTCAGGATAGTTTGGGGGCTGTGGCATTGAACTGGTATATGCACCTTGAACCAACTCGGATTTCATCATGGAAAGATTTGGTAGACGCTTTCTTAAAGCAGTACAAATATAATATGGACATGGCTCCGGACAGAATGCAACTACAAAATATGGCAAAGAAGAGTTTGGAAACTTTCAAATAATATACGCAGAGGTGGAGAGAGTTGGCCGCCCAAGTTGAACCTCCGCTATATGAGAAAGAAATGATCACCATGTTTATCGAAACGTTATAGGCTCCTTTTTATGAACATGTGCTCGGAATTGTTTCTTCAAATTTCTCCGATATTGTCACTATTGGAGAAAGAATCGAACATGGACTCAAGAATGGAAAGATAGCACAAGGTTCATCTGCAGCCACCGGTACTAAGAAACCTGGGTTCAATCCCGGTAAGAAGAAAGAGGGCTAGGTTCAAGCGGTTTCTACTGCACCTTATCGGGGAGGATATCGTCCACAATATCTTCCTTTATAGACCCTCATCTGCGTATGTTGCAAATGCCATGCCAGGTTATTCTCAGAATACTCCTAGATCGCCAACTACATACAGACCTCCGTTTACCGCTAACAATGTATTTCAGCCCAATGTTGGAGGTCAGAGCTTTACTCAAGCACAAAGTCCAGGCTATGGACAGAAGAATAATAATTTGGGAGGGAAAGTTGTGAATTTTACTCCTCTTCCATTGACCTACACAGAGCTCTTGCCAGATTTGATCAAGAATTCGCTAGTGGTCTTATGTCCGGCAAAGGTGGTACAACCACCGTATCCCAAATATTATGACCCCAATGCAAAATGTGAATACCATAGTGGGGAAATTGGTCATTCAACTGAGAACTGTCGAGCCCTTAAGTATAAAGTGCAATCTTTGGTTGATTCTAAGTTGCTTACTTTCCAAGAGCAGAAGCCGAGTGTTGAGCAAAACCCACTGTCTGGACATACAAGCTTGTCGCAATCGGGATCACGACGGGGCGATCAAAATTTTTTTTAAAAAAATATTTAATTAGAGATTGGAGTCACCACCATAGTTTATTATAGAAAACCATAGAAAAACCAAAAATGAAAATGTCTACGAACCAAATTCAAAGATTCGGGAGTCGGTTACGTGTGGGGAAAGTATTAGCACCCCACAACGCCCGTTCTAAGATGGTACCCATAATCAAATGAATAAAAATAAGTGTGGTTTTAAAAAAATATCATTTTTCCCAAATAATAACAATAATAATGAGACTAAAGACAAAACAAACAAATATATAAAAAACAAAACAAACAAGAAAACATGCTTATAAAAATCATAACAATAAATAATAATTAGGCAGATAAAAATAACAAACAAAAATAAAACAAACAAACATATATATTTTTTATTTATTTGGGCCCGACAAGACCCGACCTTGGTCCTACGTATCTCTACATGATAGAAAATCAGGGTACACGTAGTTCCATTTTAAGAATTTTGTTTGGTGATATTTGATATCTGGTTATATTTTTTTAATTTTTAAAACTTTTTTCATTTTTTTCATTGAAATTAAATATTTTTATTATTTTTTCAAAAATGCTTTGTTTATTATTATTATTTAATTATTTTTGAAATTATTTGGAATATAATATTTTTATTTTTTTAAAAAAAAGTTTGTTAAGAAAAATATTTTTTTCTTTTAATTCTTCTGCCTAACCCACTTTTATTTCTATTAAAGGAAAGGAAAAAAAGAATACAAATATACATATAAACATAATTAAAATAAAATAAAACTTGATATTCATTATTTATGTGGCATGGAGCACCAGTACCACACGCTACCCGTTTGTTCATAACTTCAGTATATATTTTTTTTTTACGGAATATTGAATAAAAACTAAATAATTGATTTAAATAATAAATGTAAATGACATAGAAATAAAATATAATAAAAATATTAAGCCCAAAACATTTTTTTTATCAATTTTCTTATTATCATTATTACTAGGTTTATATTTTTATTTTTTCCAAAAAATCAAGTAATTTTTTATATTCTTTACTCTTTTTTTGAAAATTTTTATTTTTTATTTTTGAAAAATATTTTATCTTTTTCAATGATTCTTAAAGTTGTTTAGAAACTTTTCCATTTTTCTTTTTTTTTCTGAAAATTTTTACCTTTTTATGATTTTTGAAAATTGTTTTACAAAAAGAACATCACTTTATCATTATTTTTTACTTTTTCCTGAAAAATTAATTATTCATTAAATTTTTAGAAAAAATTTATATTCTGTTTGAGAAATAAAAAAGGTTCTGTATTTTTTTATATTTATTTATAGACGAATCAAAGCAAAAAGGGTTGAATATCAAGATGTTGTAAAAAACTCTCAAACAATCATATTACATAAAGAGATAAAGGAATCAAGTGAGCAACCAAAATATATCAATTAAAGATCCTTAAACAACATGTTTTATCACAAATCAAAGTAATAAGGGTTGAATTATAGGAGAATAAAAGAATCAAATGAGCAATCAGAATTATATATGCATATACAAAGAACGATAGATCCGAACTTACCCGTTGAAGCACTACTTCAAGAACATTCAGACTTTTTCTCCTCCTGCTTTTGATGACTCTAGACGCCCACTAATTTTTCAGCACTGTGATTCTTGTTGTCTCGCTGTATTTTTTTCGCTTGTGTACAATTGGTCACTATACATATTTATACTAATTCTAGTCAGCCCACTCTTAATTCAAATTTTAAATCCCTTAATTCCTAATTATTCCCACTTAATTATAATTTGTGAACTGCCAATTGATTATTCTCTTTTAATTCATATTCAAATCTATTAATTCCTAATTATCCCCACTTATGACACCAACTGACTATTAAATCCCAAGGACGAACAGAGACTAAAAAATGGGCAGAATTGTACCATTATTGTTGTTATGGCATCATAACCTCCCATACATATAATCAAATTCGAAAATAAAATGAATATGGGGAATAAATGGGAAATATTGAAGGTAATGTGGCTGAAACATTTTATTATTATTTTTTAATTCATTTTTTTCTTTATTGTTTTTTCCATTTTTACATTTATTGAAAGCAACCTAAATAACACAACAATAGAAATAGATACTTAAACCTTTTTATTTTATTTTATTTTAATATTATTATTTTGAAATATATATTTATTATCATTATTATTTTTTTACTTTTCGAAAAATCAAACAAATCATCTAATTACTATTTTAGAACATAAAGCAAATGGAGCCTGCAAAATAAAAAGGATGAGCATAACAATTCAAAAAGAAAATGCACCAATTATTAGGCAATCAGCATTTAATTGAAAATCATCAGCATTTAATCACTATTAAGCAGAAAATCGTTTGCAATTAATCAGAATAATAATCAAATCAACTATTCAAATTTCTAGCCTTTCTAAAATTTTTTAAATTTATTTTCAATTAATTTTCGTATCATTAATGGGCATCAGAAAAGGTAAGCAAAGAAAGGATATGACATGGCAACACTTTAATGACAATTTTATTTTTATTATTATTTTTTTTCTAACAAAATTTTTAATAAACTCATTTTCTTTACCTTTTTTTTCCTTTTTTACGAATTTTATTTTAACTTTATTCATAAAATATAATGGAACCAAAACTCTTTTTTTTATTTAAATAATAACACACATTTTTATTTTTATTTTATATTGTTTTATATTTTGAAATAATTTTATTTGCTCGGACGAAATTGGGTGTTGACAAAGCTCTACGGTGAATGCTATTATGGAAGAAGGAGGTCCGATTTTGGTTAGGAGTATCCATGAAATGAAGAAACCTATGAATGAAGTTTTTGAAGCAATTTGTCAGGCTGGATTATTACAGTATGAGTATAATTCCGAAGGTGAATGTGGTTTCCATGCTTGCACCACACATTCCATTGATGAGTGTGTTGAGTTTAAAGATTTTGTGCAAGACTTTATGGACAGACATGTTTTACAAGTTTGTCATCAAAGGAAAGAAGGAGAAGTGTTTACTGGAGAAGAATGGCTTCTACAGAGGCCTAAACCATTAGTCATTCAATTTACTAAAGTAGTCGCTCCCATGCTTTCAGGGCGATAACCTCTAGTAATTCAAACACCATCGCCCTTTGCATATAAGGATAATAAAGTTGTTCCTTGGTCATATGGTGTTAGTATAGTTCAAGGAGAACAATAAGAAGAACCGGTTGAGCAAGGCAAGACAACAATCGATAACATCTCTGGATTGGAGGTATGACTAGGAGCGGATATCTGTTTGCTCATCTTGACTTAAGGGGTGAAATAAGCTATGGAAAGAATAGAGAAGAAATGGCTATGGAAAAGGCAAAGTCATATTTGAAAGGAAAGGCTGTGCAAGTTGATTCAGAGCCTGAAGAGAGAGGGAGTAAGGAGATTACTGATGAGGATGCTTCTGAGTTTCTGAAATTCATCCAACAAAGCGAATACAAGGTGGTGGATCAGTTGAACCGGATGCCTGCAAGGGTGTCTTTGTTGGAGTTGTTAATGCATTGGACTGCTCATCGAAAGTTATTAATGAAGATCTTAAGCGGAGCTCATGTGGAACAAGATCTCTCCTTGGATAAATTTGAAAGAATTGTTAGTCATATCACTGCTAATAATTACTTAACTTTTACTGAGGAAGAAATACCTTCAGAGGGCAGAGGTCATAACAAAGCTCTTCACATTTCTGTCAAGTGTATGAATCATTTTATATCACGGGTGCTAGTCGATAATGGTTCCTCTCTGAATGTAATGCCGAAAACCACATTGAACAAATTGCATGGTGAAGGAATTCATCTATGTCCTAGTACCATGGTGGTGAGAGCTTTAGACGGTAGTACTCATAGGGAAAGTGGAATTACTAGAACAAGTCGGTCCGTGCACATTCCAAATTGTATTCCAAGTAATGGACATATCACCAGCATACAGCTGCTTGTTCGGAAGACCTTGGATACACACGGCTGGAGTAGTTCCATCTACTTTGCATCTGAAGCTAAAATTTATAGTTGATGATAAATTGATTATAGTTTCTGGAGAGGAGGACTTGGTAGTATGTGGGTCGACATCCACTCCCTATATTGAAGCCACAGAAGAGGCTTTAGAAACTTCATTTCAAGCTCTGGAGATCGTTAGTACAACCTATGTAGAGCCTTTCAAAGTAAATCCATGTCTGTCTAGTGCATCTTTGATGGTGGCCAAGACTATGATGAAAGAGGGGTATAAATATGGTAGTGGCTTGGGCAAAAATAATACAGGATTTGTAAAGCCACTAAAATTGGTGGAAAACAAAGGGAGATATGGTTTGGGATACAAACCTACTCACGCTGATCGGAGGAGAATCATTGAGGAAAGAATTGAAAGAAGTCAAGCCAAGGTAGAGAGTCGGGAGCCGAGAAGTAAAGAAATTCCCATGTACAGCCTAGATGAGAGTTTCTACAACGCCGAGTGGATCAATTTTGATCAAGTGGCAGTTATTGAGCAGAGACATGGAGATCAGAGCTTCAATCATGTGCACCCTTGTCTTCCTGATGAAGAAATTGGCAATTGGAAATCTGTAGACGTACCTATGGTGTTTAGTAGTGACAAAATGTAATGTTTTTCAGTCAACCCTATTGCTTTGCTTAGAGCTTTAAGGTATTTGTTGTTTCATAGGCTGATTTTTAGGATTTGTTGTTTCGTTCATTGCATGCTGAGTTTGAATTGTTTACCTTTGAGAGCGCAGTATTGCGCATTTGCATAATAAAATTGTGTTTTCATTTTCTTCTTCACTTTTTCTTTCTTTTCTATTTATTTTCATAAACTTGAATAAAGCAGATATGTTGATGAATCTTTTGAAAATAACAATGTCAATATCTCATACCCTAATTTTACACTCCCCGTCAATAACATGGAAGATGATTATGAAGAAGACTGGGAACCCCCTCCTGAATTGTTGAGATTAGTCGAACAAGAAGCAAGAGAGTTAAAACCACATCAAGAAGATGTAGAGGTAATCGATTTAGAGGATGAAAATGAGGAAAAGGAGGTCAAGATAGACACAGGGATGATGAAAGAAATACAGGGGCAATTGTGTGCTTTGTTAAGAGAATTCAGGGATATTTTTGCTTGGTCTTACCAAGATATGCCTGGATTAGACCGTGACATTGTGTAACATAAATTACCACTCAAGCCAGAATGCCCTCCGATCAAGCAGAAGTTGAGAAGAATGAAACCAGAGGTATCGTTGAAAATAAAGGACGAGGTAGAAAAACAGTTTAATGCCGGATTTTTGGCAGTAGCAAAATACCCTCAATGGGTGGCCAATGTGGTTCCAGTACCAAAGAAGGATGGAAAGGTTCGAATGTGTGTAGATTATCGAGATTTGAATCATGCTAGTCCGAAAGATGATTTCCCATTACCGCGCATTGATATCTTGGTGGACAATACAGCTAAGTTTTCATTGTTTTCATTTATGGATGGATTTTCTAGGTACAATCAGATCAAAATGGCACCTAAAGATATAGAAAAGACAACCTTCATCACACCATGGGGTACATTTTGTTACAAGGTAAAGTCTTTTGGACTTAAGAATCCTGGAGCAACCTATTAGAGGGCTATGGTGACCTTATTCCATGACATGATACACAAAGAGATTGAAGTATATGTCGATGATATGATCGCCAAATCCCGATCTGAAGAAGAACATCTTGTTAACCTGAGGAAATTGTTTGAAAGGCTGAGAAAATTCAAACTCAGGTTGAACCCAGCTAAATGTACTTTTGGAGTAAGATTTGGAAAACTTCTAGGATTCATTGTCAGCCAAAGAGGAATAGAAGTGGATCCGGATAAAGTACGTGCTATTCTGAAAATGCCATATCCTCACACGGAAAAGGAAGTTTGAGGTTTTCTGCGAAGATTAAATTACATTGCTAGATTTATTTCCCAGCTCACCGCCACTTGTGAGCCCATAATGGAATGAAGATTGTCAGCTAGCATTCGATAAAATTAAACAGTATTTAAGAGAACCTCCAATACTGCCTCCGCCAGTCCTTGGAAGGCCTCTTATTCTCTATCTGACAGTATTAGACGGATCAATGGGTTGTGTACTTGGAAAGCACGATGAAACAGGTAGAAAGGAGCATGCCATTTATTATTTGAGCAAGAAATTTACTGATTGCGAGCAAAGATACTCCTCTTTGGAACGAACGTGTTGTGCTTTAGCTTGGGTAGCTCACTGACTAAGACGATGTATGTTAAGCCATACGACATGGTTGATATCTAAGATGGATTCGATCAAATACATCTTTGAAAAACCTGCTCTCACGGGAAGAATAGCTCGATGGCAAATGTTGTTGTCAGAATATGACATACTTTATGTCACCCAGAAAGCTATCAAAGGTAGTGCCCTAGCTGACTTTCTAGCTCACCAACCAGTGGAAGACTATCAGCCAATGTTGCTTGACTTTTCGGATGAAGACATCTCAGCTCTGTTTCATGCGGATGAGTATAACCATGAGGTGAATACATGGACTTTATTTTTTGATGGGGCTTCTAATGTAATGGGCCATGGCATAGGAGTGATGCTCATCTCCCCAGAGAATCAGTATATACATGTGACAGCAAGACTGTGTTTCGATTGTACTAACAATATTGTAGAATATGAAGCTTGTGCTATGAGAATTCGAGCGGCCATCGAATATAGAGTTAAGATCTTAGAAGTTTATGGCAATTCAACTCTGGTTGTCCACCAGATAAAAGGTGAGTGGGAGACTAGGGATCAAAAGTTGATTCCATATCAAGCATATATCAAAGGATTGATGGAATACTTTGATGTTATAACATTTCATCACATTCCACAAGAAGATAATCAATTGGCTAACGCTCTTGCTACTTTGTCGTCCATGTTCAAACTAAACCAAGAAGGAGAGTTGCCTACAATCAAAATGAATAGTCACGAACATCCGGCTTATTGCAACTTTATCGAAGAAGAGCTAGATGACAAGCCTTGGTATTTTGACATTAAACGATACCTCTAAAGTCGAAAATATCTGAAATCAACCACTGAAAATGATAAGAGAATGTTGAGAACGTTAGCCTCTGGTTTTGTACTAAATGGAGAGTTTCCTCCTTCGATGTGTGGAGGCAAAAGAAGCCAAGTTGATATTGCAAGAAGTGCATGAAGGAGCTTTCGGAACGCACATGAATGGGCATTCTATGGCCAGAAAGATACTAAGAGCTAGTTATTTTTGGATGACAATGGAAAATGATTGTTGTAAACATGTGAGAAAGTGTCAGAAATGTCAAATATATGCTGATAACATTAATGTATAACCAACTGCATTAAATGTTTTATCCACACCCTGGCCTTTTTCCATGTGGGGTATAGACGTCATTGGAACTATTGAACAGAAAGCATCAAATGGACATCGCTTCATACTGATGGCCATTGATTATTTTACCAAGTGGGTGGAAGCTGCATCTTATGCCAATGTAACTAGGAAAGTGGTGGTAAAGTTCATAAAGAAGGAATTAATTTGGAGACATGGAATTCCCGAAAGAATTATCACTGATAATGCCACCAATCTGAATAATCAGATGATGTCAGAGTTGTGTGAAGAGTTCAAGATTAAGCATCATAATTCTTCTCCTTATCGCCCAAAGATGAATGGAGCGGTGGAAGCGGCTAACAAAAATATAAAGAAAATAATTCAGAAAATGGTGGTAACCTATAAAGATTGGCATGAGATGTTACCGTTTGCCTTGCACGGATATCGCACTTGTGAGGACTTCAACGGGAGCAACACCTTTCTCGCTTGTGTATGGGATGGAAGCAGTGTTACCATTTGAAGTGAAAATACCTTCTCTCAGAGTATTGATGGAGACCAAATTAGAAGAAGCTTAGTGGGTTCAGGCAAGATATGATCAACTCAATCTCATTGATGAGAAGAGGTTAGTTGTTATATGCCATGGGCAATTATACCAAAATAGAATGAAGAAGGAATTTGATAATAAAGTTCGTCTACGAGAGTTGCGTGAAGGAGATTTGGTGGTTAAAAAGATCATATCTATTCAAAAGGATCATCGCGATAAATGGATGCCAAATTATGAAGGCCTCTATGTCTTGAAGAAGGTTTTCTCTGGAGGGGCGCTAATTCTCACAAGAATGGATGGGGAAGAGTTACCGTTACCAGTCAACTCTGACGCGGTTAAAAAGTTTTATATATAATATGATTCCATAGTCTGGGGAATGTAATATTTTTGGGTATTGAAATTTATGCATTGAAATTGTATCTGCATTATCTTTTGATGAAATGAAATTTTCTTTTGAATTATTTCTTATGCGTTTTGATTGCTAAGTATACACCATGGGTTGTCTACAAGATTTTCTCAAGGTCTAAAGGATGTCGTGGGATGAAAATATTAAAAATTGCACAATAAATCATGTTTGTGGAATCATTGAATTTATTGATAAAAATAATAAAAAGTTTTGACGCAATTGTAAAGCTTGGCATAGAAGAATGAATTAAATTGATTTCTTTCATAATAGCATATTGGCATGCATGTGTTGAATACCCCTTTTGAGCCTCCCATCCAAAAGAGAAAGCGATTTACCTCAATAACATGTTTATTGCCCACTAAAACTAAGAGTAAACATTATATTGGGGCAATCAATCAGATTTTTCATGTGGCTATGGATTTCAAGTTCTTTTCACTAAAGACATTCAAAAAAAATCAAAAGAAAAATAAATAAAAGTCCGTTAGATTGAAAACCCGCAAAGGGCAGTCTAAGCAAAAGATAGGACGATGAAAAAAGAGAGAGGAATATCAAGTATTTGGAATCGTTGTAATCTGTTGCGGGAGTTAATCCCTTTTAAAATCAAGCAATCATAATTCAAAATGATATATGGCCATATTTGTCTATCCTAAAACATCAATAAAAATTCCATTGTACCCTCTTTGGGCCTGAAAAGTAAATTTTCTTTCAAAAATACCCTAAACAAGGATCATCAGCATGTGGGAATTCAGTTCAGGATAAGAGATCTATCAAAAAAGGGATGCATCAAAAAACTCCCAAGGCAGAAATTAAGAAAAGAAATTCAAAAGGAAAATATGTGTCATCAGTTTAAATGAGGATGACTCGCAAATAAAAAGAAAAAAATGTGATCTCAACAGGAACATGAACTACTCCGTGCAATACTTAGTTCATGATCTTTTGTTATAAAACAAAAATGATAATAATTGGTAAACAGTTTTTGAGCCTGTATATCCTTTTTCTTCCAAACCTTTTAAACCCTGACCACATTACAAGCCATGTAAAGTCCATATTAATTGAAAAGTGATTGTCGATGATTTTCCTAGAGAATAACCCTGCAACAGAGGAATGCGGCTGCCAATACAAGTCAAGTTGCAAGAAAAATGCCTTTGGCGGAAAGGATGATACAAATTTGCCAACTAAATAAGAATGAAATAGTGTCATTAAAACATAAATACTGGGGCAATCCTTTCTTATATGTGTCTTTCCCATATTTTTTTTCTCTTCACCCTAGCCAGAAATATTCTTCGAAATCGGGGACACTTTCATGTGATTCAATCAACAGTTCATTATCCTAAGTATGCAGCTTTCTCCACGTAAGTTGCATTACCCCGGTTTCCCACTATATATATTTTTACCCATCTAACCTAACAAAATTGGTTATCCCTTTGAACCTTAATTTCCCATTCTTCAAAAAAAACTAGGGCAACTCTACTGCATTTATGGTCAGCTCTCAAAGAGTGAAAGATTTAAAATGAAGTTACCCCCCCAATGCTTGGGGCAATTTCATTGCCTGTTTGAAGTTTAACATTTCTTTACCGTATGTTTGTTCATCCACCCATTCTGACACATATGCATCAAATGTTAGAACTGATCGTATTAATAATTTTGTGTCAAGCGTTAAGATTTGTGAATGTTTTTCCCAAAATAAAAGTTCAAAGTTCAATCAATGAATTCAATGATTCCATAAAAATATTTGGTTTAAAGAGAGGAGCAAAATAGCAAATCAAAATTCTCAGGCATTAAAAGTAAAAAATCTCTTGCGAGTTAAAATTTCATGCATCAGCATAAAGCCATACATTCATTCCCCAATGGAAAAGTCAAACTTGCCAAACATTTAAAAAAATATGTTATGCATTCAAAGCAAAGACAAATCAAAGATTCTCATGTTTCATGATCCTCTGATACAAGAACCAGTGAAAAATTATCCCCTTATTCAAAGTTTTGATATGTTGATCCCCTGCAGAAGCAAAGTCACATTTGATTCTGGCACTTGATCTCCTGCAGAAGCAAGGTCTTGGCCATTCTTTACTTTTCGACTCCTTGCAGAAGCAAAGTCACAACCATTATTTACTTTTCGACTCCCTGTAGAAACAAAGTCACAATTATTCTTTGATATGTTGATCCCCTGCAGAAGCAAGGTCACATTTGATTCTCGCACTTGATCCCCTGTAGAAGCAAGGTCTTGGCCATTCTTTGATTTTTGACTCCCTGTAGAAGCAAAGTCATAATTATTCTTTGTTATGTTGATCCTCTGCAGAAGCAAGGTCACATTTGTTTTGGCACTTGATCCCCTGCAGAAGTAAGGTCTTGGCCATCCCTTATTTTTATGTCGTGTGTGAAAGGACTCAAAGTCGTATCCACACTTTACTTTTCAGCTCGTGTGTGAGAAGGAACTCAAAGTTGAATCTTTGCACTTTACTTTTCAACAATTTTACTTTTTGGTATTTAGAGAAAAGACTCAAAGTCGCATCTCTAGTATAAGTGTGTGATCCTCTCAGCTCAGTTCAAGGTTCGACCTCACTACCACCAAATCTCAGTCTTCTTTTAATTTTTGCAGATACCCGAACGAAATAGTGTTTCTATCTTTACTTAATCTTTACTTTGATAATATGAAATTTCTTCGATTTTTCATATTATCCAGTAAAACTTAAAGTAAAGAGGGGCAACTGTCAGCACCCGATTTCGTCCAGTTAAATAAATAATTAAAATAAAAATATAAAAAAATTTATGTTATGTTCAAGACTGTTCAAAATTGTTCAAGATTGATCAAGAGGTAAAAGATGAGTGAAAAATAGATAATGAGATATTCCAAAATACCTCTCTTTAAAAAATAAAAAGAAAAGAATTAAAAATAAATAAAAAAATTATAAAAAATACAAATTAAAAAAAAATTCTCAACTCTCCGTAACTTTCCACTCAATCTTAACTTCTCACAAAAAAAAAATAAAGATAATAATAAAAAAAAACAGTCAATCTCACTAAATCTTAACTTCCCACAAAAAATAAAGATAATAATAAAAGAAAAGAACCAGTCAATCTCATTCAATCTTAACTTCTCACAAAAAATAAATAAATAAATAAATAACGACAATAATAATAAAGAATCAGTCAATCCACCCATGTTCTCCATTTCACAATAATAAAAAATAAAATATAACCGTTCTCAAACTATTTCATCTCACGTTCATCTACACTTCATCTTTAATAATAAAAGAAAAAAAGAGAGAGGATATTTCAAAACTGCTCTGAACTACTTTCAATGCAGAATAAAAATAAATAAAATAATAAAAAAAAGGGATTTACTTAAGTGGTAACGATTCTTACGTTAAGGGGGATTTTTTTCACAGACACATATACGAAGAAGAGAAAAAAGAGAGAACAGGAAAGAGCAGTGAGAGGAGAAAAAGAAGAAAGCACAGAGAAAAAAAAAAAGACTAATTTCAGGCACCTGGTATGTTTTTCTTTTTACTTATTTTTGAGTTTCTCTATATGTTCATACATTCATTTGCATAAACAAAAAAACCCCACAAACGAAAAAGCCTAACCCTAGACACAAGAACTATACCACCATGCACCAATCACCATGCAGCTTGCCACGTACCTTCATTGCACCCTGCAAAACAAGAAACTCCAACTCCTTCAGGACACCACCAAATGTTCAACCTGCACCACCGCGACCTACCCCTGCAACTGCCGCCATGCTCCTCCGCTCCCGCCATATGAACCCCTCGTCAACAACCCTACGAGGAGAACCGCCACCACAGCGGCGCTGCTCCCACCGAGTCGAGTTGTGGGTTCTTACCACTACCTCGCCCCTCCTTCGCCTCCGCAAGCCGCCACTAGAACCATGCCACCGTCACCAAACTCCGCTCCCAAATCCACCCTACGAAGCCATTGTCATCACCCTCCACCATGAAAGCCACCCCGAGCCTCTACTAACCTTCAAACGCACGCCGTCAGCCATGGTCGTTACCGCCGTCAGCCGTGGTCGTCGTCGCCGTCGGCCACACCCTCCCTGCTTCGAAACAGCACCTGCATTGCCTCCACTATGCCATGTGTATTCCAAACCCTAGATGGGTTCCTGATTAGTGGGAGTGCTCTCTGCACCACATGTTTGAGCCTGCACCCACACTCTCCACAATCCCTAAAATGCCCCTAACCATAAGTTGGGTTTTGGTTAGTGGAGATACTTTCTGCACCCCCATTAATTAAGTCCTGCACCCATACTCCTCTCAATTACCAAAATGCCCTTAACCTAAGTTTCTGATTGGTGGGGTTACTTCCTGCACCCCCATTAATTAAGTTCTCCACCCATACTCCTCTCAATTACCAAAATGCCATTAACCCAAGTTGAGTTTCTGATTAGTGGGGTTACTTCCTGCACCCCCATTAATTAAGTTCTGCACCCATACTTCTCTCAATTACCAAAATGCCCTTAATCCAAGTTGAGTTTCTGATTGGTGGGGTTACTTTCTGCACCCCATTAATTAAATTCTGCACCCATACTCCTTTCAATTACCAAAATGCCCTTAACCCAAATTGAGTTTCTGATTGGTGGGGTTACTTCCTGCACCTCCATTAATTAGGATTTGTACCCACACTTTTCTGAATTCCAAAACTGCCCCCACAAATACCCAAAAAAGTCATCGTGCACCACTAAAAACTCACATATCTAAGTTTTGTATTGCCACGAATTCATTCAGTCACGTTCCGTTTTTGCATGCATGATCCCACTAAAATTAAAGTGTCAATTTCATGTTATATATAACTGTTGCATGTTATTTTTTAACACCAAATTTGATATATACTCCAATGCCCAAAGCCCAGGCTTTAAACCTGGCACTGTTTCTCAAAACCCAGGCTTTAAACCTGGCACCATTTCTCAAAGCCCAGGCTTTAAACCTGGCACCGTTTCTCAAAACTCAGGCTTTAAGCTTGGTACCGTTACTCAAAGCCCAAACTTTTAAACCTGACACTGTTTCTCAAAGCCCATATTTTAAACCTGGCACTGTTTTCCAAAGCCCAGGCTTTAAACCTAGCACCTTACTCAAAGCCCAGGCTTTAAAGCTGGCATTGTTATCCAAAGCCCAGGGTTTAAACCTGACACCTTACTCAAAGCCCAGGCTTTAAAGCTGGCATTGTTATCCAAAGCCCAGGCTTTAAACCTGGCACTGACGCCATTCACTTACCCTACTTTCAAACACAAGCTTTTGAAATTTTCAAAAAAAAATATCAAGACAACTAACAATCTTATCAACAAAGAATTACGTAACCCTGATTCTCCATCCCTGATGCAGATATGTAGGAGCAAGGTCAAACCTTGTCGGGCTCCCTAAAACCAAAAAAAATATTTTGTTTGTTTTATCTTAATCTCTTTTTTGGGAAAATAATTTTTTTAAAAAATCACACTCAGATTACTTATTTAATTAAAGGTACCGTCTTAGGACGGGTGTGGTGGGGGTGCTAACACCTTCCCCACACGTAACCGACTCTCGGACTCGAAATCCGTTTTCGCAAACTTGTCTTATCTTGTCTTTGGTTTTCCATAATTTTCCTTTAATAAATTATGGTGACGACTCCACTATTTTGGAAAACATAAATTATTTTTATCCGTCGTCCCCATCGTGACCCCGGTTGCAACAACCTTCTGTAATTCTTAGTGAGCTTTGAGGGTTTGCTCCATTTGATGACGAGCCTCTTCTGTCTCTTCCCATAGTCATTCCTGTTCTGTGTGAGCCTCTTCTCTTTGATGTTCCCTTTCAACTTGTAATTCTTTTGTTTGTTTTCTAATTTGTTCATTGCTATGTTGTAATTTTTGCATGGTATTGAAGATTTGTTGTAGGGTTGGGGTGTCGCCATCAACATTAATGGATGTAGGTTGTGTGTGATTTCTCATTTTTCTTTTCTAGGTAGTGTTTTTCAGTAGTATTTTACGATAGTGTTTTACGAAAATCTTGTAGGAGTAGGAATAGTTTACCTGCCCCATGATGGGCACCAATTCGTTCTAGCCACGGAGATTTTTGATCGCTCATTAGACTAGCCCAAATAGAAGTTTCAGTTCCCTTACTTGTGATAGGCCTGTTCAATTTATTCCTTTCAGTTTTCTTAGAAAGTAACTAATTCTAGTACAAAATTGTGTAACAATATTAAATATTTTACCTATCTCCTTTAACAGATATTTGTTCAAGTATTTGAATCAGTATTTGAATGTTAGTTACTTAAAATATTTGATTCCCTGAGAACCTTAACAAATTATTTATCTCTCACATAACCACTAAACCCGTTGAGAATAAATATATTCATATTACCTACAACTCATTTTATATAGATACGTAAACTCCTTTATGAAATGCTCTTTTAACTAACAACACATCTTGGATCCAAGACGGGTCACTTATATTAATATAAAAATAGTGTGCGGGTGAAGAGCAATAAGCGGTTACTTGGATGATATAGTGAAATGAGATATAGACAGAGACCCTATTAAGTATAAAGACCTTGTTATAAGAAATAAATGAAGAAAACCTAACCAATCACGAGCAAATGTGTGGAAGAGATATTTTACGAATTTGTATACATATTGAATTAGACAAGATAGTTGGAATGAGAAACATATAGCTTGGTGAGCTAGAGTGTACTCAACATGTATAACATTATGCGGAAGTTTGGAATCTAGATCTGCCAAACTAATATAGAGTAGAAGATTATTTATGGGTTGGTGGTAAAAGTTCTAATTACAATGTAAATATAGTTATTTGTAATTTGTATTTACAGTGATAAGTGACATTAATTATCCTTTTGACATAATTTCTATTAAAACAGTTGTTAATGGAAACATTATTGTAATCGACATAAATTATTTCATAACAAAATTGCTGATAAATAAATTATGGTAGGCAACATAAATTATTTCATGACGGAAAATAAGTGAATCTTGATAATAAATTTTATGCTGTATTTATAAGCAAAGGCAGCAACACATGGTTTAACTATCTTCAATATGTTCAAAAGAAATTGGTGGGAATAGGCCAAACTTTTGCTTTCAGGTCACGTACGCCTCAAGGAGATTATCCCAGTCAAAATCTACATGCTTATCTTCGTCTTCAAACGATTCATCCTCCTTATTTATTTCTACTGTTATTTGGTTTCATAAGAGACCTCATTAAATTTCCACTTGTGTGAATCCTATTTTAAAACTATATATATATATATATATATATATATATATATATATATATATATATATATTAATAATGATAAACCCAAACTATAATTATTGTGTGTATGAGCAAAGAAATGAAAAAATAGAAACATTCTGCATTTACTTTTCAGTATGGGAATTGTCATATTGTGTTTGTTAGAGTGAATGTTAGGTAACGTTCATGATTTCTTTTAAAATAAATAAATGGCTTACGTGTTGGTTCGTCCGTCAATATGCATAATATGATGGTAGAGTTGCATTTATAATATTATGGTAAATTGAGGGTCCATGCCTAATTGGAAGAACAACGATTTCCTTTTACTCACAAATACAAGTTGGTCGTATGCATTTGAATGCTAAAAGATAATTAACACAAATATCGACGGTAATAAACAAGCCACCCAACAGCAAGGTCAAGAAGAAGCCATCTTAGAAACGGAAACTGAGTGTCCAAGGAAAATTGAATTAACAAATGACATTTAAATAAATAATTATATAAATAATATCAATTATCAAATATTTCACTATATTGAGAAAATCAAGTAATCCTGATAAAAAAAAAAAAAAACTAAGTAACTGAGGCCTCTCTAGCATATAAAAGTTGAACCTTCCAAATTATATAAAGCTTGTTATTTAAAGGGAAGTTCTTGAAAATAAAACTGGTTTAAGAAAAAAAGACAAGAATAACTAGAATTTGTTTGCTTATTGTGATTGAGTTTCCCTCTCCATAAGAAAAAGAAGAAGAAAACTTAACCAGGAATTCAGGATATTAATGATTCTTAATGTGAAGTGTATGTAGATGTTGGAAAAAGGCCTAAGTGTGCGTGCTTGTTAATACAGTTTCATATATTTTTCAAATACTTACGAAATTGAAATCACATGAATCCGCTTTATAGCCTCAAAGAAAGGCGTGAGGAACGCACTCTCATAGAAAACTCAAACTCCACCCACTTGCTTCAGTGCGTGTCTACCTCCCCAATGGCCCCCGTCATAGTCCTCCTCCCTTTCCTTTCCCTTCACATTCAGCACAAACATCAAAATTCACACGATTCCAAACCAAGAAACTAGACCATCTCTATGCCCATATCCTCAGAACTCCCTGAGGAAATGGCCCTCACCACCAAGTCCAGAAAATCCACTTCTTCAAACTTTTACTTTTGCACCACTCTTTTCTTCGTTGTCCTCTTCACTATACCTGTTCTTTTCCTCCTTCACACCCCAACCACCACCTCCATATGCACCACCCTTGCTTCCTCCCAAACTAAAACTTGGTCGGGTGATCTTCGGTTGGCTGAATTTGCATGGAACAGCCTCTCATTTTTTGAGCACAGCACACCACCCTTTGCCCTCAAAATTGCTGTCTTCTCCAGGAAGTGGCCAATTGGCACAACCCCTGGTGGCATGGAGCGCCATGCTCACACTCTTCACACTGCTTTAGCACGCCTTGGCCATCAGGTTCATGTATTTACATCTCCACCCCAAGATGAAAGCACTTCAATCTCATCCTCTGAGGTAAACAAAAACAGCCATGAAAAAGGTGCACCTTCTTCCCCTTACATTCATTTCCATGAAGGTGAGCCTGGCAGGTGGCGCTATAACAAGGCATGGGAGCAATTTGTGGAAGAAAACCGGAGAGAACCATTTGATGTTGTGCACTCAGAAAGTGTGGCACTCCCTCATTGGCTAGCACGCAACATGTCAAACCTTGCAGTGTCTTGGCATGGCATAGCCCTCGAGAGCTTGCAATCAAGCATTTTCCAGGACTTGGCTCGCCAGCCGGATGAGCCCATGTCCCCTCTTTTCAACAAAAGCATACAGGGTGTTGTGCCAAAGGTGCTGAATGAGATAAGGTTCTTCAGGAATTATTCGCATCATGTTGCCATTAGTGATAGCTGTGGTGAGATGCTCAGGGATGTGTACCAGATTCCTAACAGAAGAGTTCACGTAATACTAAATGGTGTTGATGAGGATGAATTTAGAGAAGATGTAGAATTGGGAAGGGAATTCAGAAGAAAAATTGGCATTCCAGGAAATGCAAGTTTGGTACTTGGTGTTGCTGGAAGATTAGTGAAGGACAAAGGCCATCCTTTGCTTCATGAAGCTTACTCAAGGCTTATAACCAAGTACCCTAATGTGTACTTGATTGTTGCCGGCTCAGGACCATGGGAGAACAGGTATAGGGATTTCGGGAGCCAGGTTCTTGTTCTGGGATCGATGAGTCCTTCCACGTTAAGAGCGTTCTACAATGCAATTGACATTTTTGTCAATCCCACACTCAGACCACAAGGGCTTGACCTTACGTTGATGGAGGCAATGATGAGTGGGAAACCGCTTTTGGCATCAAGATTTCCAAGCATTAAAGGGACTATTGTGGTTGATGATGAATATGGTTACATGTTTTCCCCTAATGTGGAGTCCCTCTTGGAGGCACTGGAAGCAGTTGTGAAGGAAGGACCGCAGAGGCTAGCAATGAGGGGCAAGGCATGCCGGGAATATGCTGCCAAAATGTTTACAGCAAGAAAGATGGCATTAGCATACGAGAGGTTATTCTTGTGTATAAAAAATCACACCTTCTGTGCCTATCCTTGAAACTTAGGTTTGGCTAGACACTCTTTTTACACATTTCTTTCTTACATTATTTTTCTTCTGTTCAGTATGATAAAATTATATTCAAATGTTTAAACAATTATCAGATCTAGGTTTGAAATTATTTTAATTTCTTGAATTACCTTCGCACGTTATGGCTACCGTTGTCTTGGTCTTGAATGGCCATATGATACATAAAGCCGTGTTTAACTAAAAGTTGTGACAAAATATCTACTGATCGACAGGCAAATTGAGTCTCGTTATATGCGGATAAACGGTGATCATTCATTGATACTTAAAAGTGAACGGACACTTCGTCTCTTTTATCTCAACACAGAATACACCAATGATTCAGAACATAATAAAGATGACCAAATGAGGGGGAAAATTTACAAATACGTCTGTCAGGAAGTATAGCATGAAGAGTAATCAGAATTTAGAAGTCAAAATCTGCCTCCACCTTAGCGAGTGATATATAAACAGAATTCTCATAACAGAACCTGGGAAAAGTAAAGAATCTCACTCAAGGTCATACAGTTAGATGAAGCTTGCTTCTTCTGATTCCCAACATACAAATTTGGAATCTGATGTCTGTTTTTTTCTCTGGCAATGGAAGAACTGAAGAAAAAGAAAACAAGAGGTTTAAAGTAACTTGGGCACTAGATATGAGTTTAAAGTATTAAATAGCTATAGTTTTGAAAATGTCTTGTCTAATTTGTTGAAAGAACTCATTTTCAAAGTAAACCAAAAGTGTGTGGGAGCAGCCTCTTTGTATCTAACATGCATCAAACTCGGCCAAAGCGTAGCTCCTGCTTCTACAGATGAACTATCAGGTTGAACGTTAAACTTTGTTAAAGGCAGAGGAGTTATTTGCCGACTGCGAGCCAAATCATACTGCAAAGCAAGCAAAAATTCTGGCTGCGCCAAATGTCATTCTGTTTCAATGATGCATAGTTCCTCAGACCACTACTCCCAGTCTTTTCTTATTTTTGTGCACTGTGAAAGAGTTAAACAAAATCTTTATCGTCTTCGTTCTAAATCTACAACTCTCTTCGAAGATATGACAATACATACATGTGTTCCTCAAGAATAGCTATAGCTTTGCTTCTCTAATCTGAACCTCAAAATGCATATTCATCCTGATACAGTGCAGTTTCCGCTACTGTACAAGTGAACCACACCAAGATCTTCATGGACCATCAATAACAAAAATTAAGACACAATTGATTGTGTTGCTATACGGTGTTTCTCAAAATGATCATATGCATGCTTGGTTCTTAAGAATAATAGGACGCTTGATGCTAGTCCAAGGACAGATATGCATCCCCACCAGACAAATGTCCAGAAGTAACACTCCCTTCCCACGCACACTACTGAGTCAGACATTATCAAGTTTCCTGGTATTGAGTGTGCATTAGCATCATAAACTAGTGCAGCGAGAAATCCATAGAGAAGAGAGCCAATAGGTATATTTGTTATGAGGATGTTGTGATTGACACCCACACTATTAGGTCCAAACAGCTCAGATGTAACTGACACAGCAGCTGCGAATATAAAACCAGAGCTCAATCCAATCAGTGCTGTGCCTGTCTGCAGTGCCAGAAGACTGTCTGATGCAGCAAGGAGGAAGAACGCAACTGGGGTTGGTATAAGTGCAATTGAAAGCCAACCGGTCCTTGCAAAGTAGAGCTTACTGCAATGCAGAAGATACAATCATCACAATTGCTACCAATTAAAGACTGGCAAAAAGAGTTTTTTTTTTTTTTTTTTTTTTTTTTTTTTTTTTT
>Ga0209700_103693_pt1 | contig 28878 bp, 16 predicted proteins | sample SiratroredBW_FD_187528 | JGI IMG/M metagenome (GOLD analysis project Ga0209700, IMG submission 187528) | Root nodule microbial communities of legume samples collected from California, USA - Siratro red BW (SPAdes) (version 2) | ecosystem: Host-associated > Plants > Roots > Nodule | place: USA...
GTATATATATATATATCCCTTGCACCCTCTTTGAGCCAAAGATAATATTTTTTCGAAATCACCCTAAACAAGGATTGTCAATACCTTGAAAGTCAACTCAAATTGTGTACCAAAAGCTCCTAAAAATCAAATAAAATAAATCAATCAAGGAATGAAATGATTGCGAGAAAATTACAAAGTGAGAAAAGAAAAATGGAAGAAAACAAGAAAATAATAAAAAAAAAGAAAAAAAAATAGAAAGACTATAAAGGAAAACCTTGATTGATCAAAGTACAACACCTGGTTGATGATCCTTGTTCCAAAAATAATCATAAAAAAAAAAATCCATAAAATTTTTGAGCCTTCACATCCTTTTTCTTGCCAACCCTTCAATCCCTAACCACGTTACAAGCCTAATAAAGTCCATGTTGATCGATGAATGATTGTTTTGATTTTCAAAGCTTAACCATGAGGCAAGAAGACGTGACTAACAATGCAGTTGAAAAAAAAAGAAGAAAAAAAAGAGAAAAAAATGTTTGGAATGCTTCTAATAGAAGATAACATTCTTTTATCACCCAACAAGCCAACTAAGAAAATCCTGTACTGGGACAATCCTTTTTGTTCACCACACTATCAAAACAAATCACCTTTCCCTCTAGACATGTTTTCACCCTTTTTACCTCAAAATTGGGGCATTTTTCATTTATTTTATACACGTTCTCCCCTTTTAGGGATACAACTTTCTCTAGATGATGTTGCTCCAGTTTTTCTCCATGTCATACTTCACCTAGCCTACCCAATACACCAAAACTGGGGCAATTCTATTCCACATGTATACCTTTCATAAAATCTCCCTACTAGAGGGGCATGCGAATAATAGCACACTTGAGACTATGTCATCCCAGTTTCCTTTAAACCTCTTCAAATTTTCCTCCCACATTTTTCATTTACCTATGGGGATCTAAGCACATACATTGTTTTAAAGGAAAAAATCAGCAATACCCAATTTTAACATTAACTTTAGGATTTGCAACATCCCTCATTTTCAAGAACAAATTTTGATATAAATGAATTCAATGATGGCAAAGAGAACAATTGACTCTGAATGACAAAGGAAAAAGAAAACAAATGATGAAAATAAAACCTCATACATTCTCATAGAGTCTCATGCATACATGCATTTTCGTAGAGTCTTATGCATTCATCCTTGTGTAAAAATATTGGCTTAATTGCGTTCGTACGTGCATTTTCATAGAGTATGATACATTTGTACATGCATTCTCATTCAAACATAAATGACAAATGAAATCTCATGCACTTATACAAACACTCTCATAAAAAAACAAAAAAACAGAGTCTCGTGTATTCTCATTCAAACATAACAAATAGTCTGGAACATTCATCCATGCATTCTCCTTTAAAAAAATGAAAAATAAAGTTTCATGCATTCTCACTTAAAAAAATGAAAAAAAGTATAATTTCATACATTCATACATATAGAATCTCATACATGAGTTCATGCATTCGAAAAAAATAATAAAAACAAAGTTTCATATACTCTCATGTAAAAACAAAAAAGAAAACAGAGACGAAACAAGCTCATCAACAAAAGAACTCTGATACCATCATAAAATTATTTGTTTCAAAAATAACAAGAAAGGTAAGCAAAAGAGTAGAGAAAGAAGAACAAGAAAATATTATGAATCTATTCATTACGAGAAGAGAAAAAAAAGAAATAGAGAGCATAAGACTGTAAGAGAGTGAGCCAAGAAAAATATTTTTCCTCTCCTTTTTTTTTTTTTGAGGGAGAAGACAAAAGTATATATAAAAATAGGTGAGGCATGTGAGGAAGTAAGTAGTAGTGGTGCCGCATCAATTAATGATCGTATCAATGAGTGTGACCATACACTGCTAACACCGCCACTGTATAGTCGTATGCTGCCTTCATATAAAGTGTGACAACTCATGCCACATCTGTGTCATTGTGCTGCATCTGTGTAGTCACATCTGTTTAATCAAAGTATAATTATATTCCTATCTTTGTAGATCACTAATGCTACATCTGCATAACTGCATGTTGCCTTGTGCTGCATAGCAATATCTGTTCAAATAATAATGGATTAACAAATATGTTAATACTCTGTTTAATCAAAGATTAATTTAGTATATGTTAATAAATGGGTTTATAAAGTGACATTTTAGACTAAATTTTGTGGTTGTCACTTTTAAGTTTGAAGAAGTAAATGGACAACAAGAAAGAAGAAAAAAGGTATGTTGTAAAACATTTCAAATTTAGAAATACATTTTGGATTATGCATTTCAAAATGTTTTTATTAAAGAGAGTTTGACATTTCATCACTCGCATGGGTTACTTGTTTAAAATAAGGGATGCATAATGAAGGAGCCTAATAATGATAATAGTAAATAAAAGTAGGCAATTGCTTCTTGTACCTCTTTGTTTGCTTCTTGCACTCTCATCATATTTTTAAAATACCAAAACTATCCATGGAGGAGTAAAAATGGCTTTCCTGATATTCCAAAATGAATATTGGGAGTGTAAAAAAGACTGCGGATTTATTTTTCTGAAATAAAATTTTGGGGTATAGAAAGAAGTTTTAGAAAACTTATTTTCAAAAGTTTAATTTAAGTTTCGGAAAACATTTTTCGAAAAATGTTTTAAAAAAAATGTTACAAAAAACTTTTTTCCGAAACATATTCGCTTTGAAAACCAACTTCCAAAATAAAAAAAAACCACAAAATCATTGAAACTACACCATCATCACCCAAAACCAACCAAAAAACATCCAAATTGTTTCTTAAAACCGTCAACCGCATCCCTAAAACATCTATACACATTCAAATCAAAATAATCTAACCAAAAAAATTTCATATACATATTCTCTATACCTCTACCTCTCCTCTCCTACTCCTCAACCGACCATGCGTCCTCTTTATACACATATTTTCTATACCTCTACCTACTAAAGAAACTCTTATTCCCTTCACTGATAAGGACGTGTTAATTCATTCATAGGTGATTCATAAGTGTAGGAAGCAAATGTACGATACAAGAAGTAAATGTGAGGTACAAGAAGCAATTGCCATAAAAGTAAAGTGAGATAGGCCCAATGCATTCCATTAAAGGCCTATATGTGATCGTCCACTCAAGAAACTCTAATAGTTTGTGGACAAATTCTTCCTCCAGCCCCATACCTTCTTCCTGCACCCCCATATAATTTTTTTATTCCATGACTGCCCTTCATGAAATTACATAAATACCCTCTCCTTCGTTTTTTGAAATTGTGAACCGGATGGGGGTGCATCCGGTTCTCATTTAAAAAAAAAAAATACAAACCGGACGACTCCATCCGGTTCTCAACCCAGCAGATCGGAAAATTCTCAAATTCGCCATCGACAGCCCCCCAAATCCCAAATCAACTACTCTAATCATCAATATCACCTACTAATTGCTAATAAACATCACAAATTGGTTACCTAAGGCTTCTATGAAGGATTAATTGAAAGATTTTGAATAACGAAGGAACGGAAGTCGCGAATGGCTTACCTAAACCGGACGAAGGTTCTCTTAATCGGACGAACGGTTTGTATTTTTTTTTAAAATGAGAACCGGATGCACCCCCCATCCGGTTCACAATTTCAAAAAACTGTAAACCGGATGACCTGGTCATCCGGTTGTCAAAATAGACAACCGGATGACCAGGCGATCCGGTTTACAGTTTTTTGAAATTATGAACCGGATGGGGGGTGCATCCGATTCTCATTTTCAAAAAATTAAACCGGATGGCCTGGTTATCCGGTTGGAAAGGAGAGGGGTTTTATTAAGATAGGGGTATTTATATAATTTCATAAAGGATAGTTATGAAATAAAAAAATTATATGGGAGGTGCAGGAAGAGGATATGGGAGTGGAGGAAGAATTTGTCTAGTTTGTGATCGTCCACATCCAACAAGTTTGAAAGCAAAATTCTTTCCATCATTAAAAAGTCTAAAAAACAACACGGGGTTTAGGAATCCTATGAAAACAAGGGTTTAAGGATTCCCCAAAACCTCTTCACCCCAACTTCCAACCTCTGTGCTTGTTTTGTTTCTCAGATGGCTTTTATGTCTGGACTTCACCGTCTCCTTCGCCACACCCCACTTCTTCATTCGCACCATGCTTCCTTTCGTTTCGCCTCAACTCTCACTTCTCCCAAACTTTTCGTCAGCGGTCAGCTACTATCCCTCAGTTATTCCTTTTCGTAATCAAATTAATTGCTCTTTTCTTACTCCATTGTTATTATATATATTCTTGTAATGTGTTGTGTTCTTCAATAAACTGCTGTTTCAATAGTAATTTGTTTTCCCTACTAGGTTTTTCTTCAATCTAATCATGCAAATTCATCAAAAACCCATTTTCACTTGCCCTAGTTTTAGGTTTTGTCAAATTACAAACCCTTCGTGGAGGATACAAATACCCCAGTTAGGAACACAGAGAACATATGTTAAACTTAGCAAGAAATTAGTCACCTTTGGAGTGGTTGTTCAGTGTCGTAAGTGGGTCATTGGTGTATCCACAAATCTAGAAGCTTTCTTTTCATCAAGGAGGGCAGCAAGTTAAGATTTTGGGTACATTCTATTATTTTGAGGGATACTTTTTTTTTAATCCACCTAAGGTCTTTCAATAATCTAATAATTTATAAGTGGGTGCAATTTTTTCTTGAGGTGAAGTTAGGCTTAAAGCCTATTTCTAATAATTCTAGGGCTATAATTGTTGTCAAAATATTCATTTTATGGTGCTCTTTGTTTTTCCATACATGTATTTTTGCTCTAGGTTTCTCCTTGGTGGAAATGCTTGCTCTATAAATCTCGCATGTGTTGTTTGCTTTTATTTGCTCTATTGTTTGACTGAAGGCATTGTATTTCCTTCTCTGTGATCTAGTGATGGTCCTCTTTTTATTCAAAAAAACAGTGGTCTAGTGATGAATGTGGATTAGAACATTGTAAAACTGAAAATAATTAGTCATAATTGTTTTCTTGCGTAGTGAAAGAAAAGAGGATCCATGGAACTCGATAGTTCATATCCAACCTGCAGATCTAATTTGGTTTAATTATGTCTTATACTTTGTTGCATCCTAAATTTCTGTTTGAAGCAATGCTAGTTTAGGATAATTTCCTTAGGAAACCTTGTTGGATTCCTGCAGGCAAGAATTTCCTTGTAAAGGTTACAATCTTATTTCTGGCTCATGGACACTTCCGTGAACTTTGAATGGACCAGCTTTCTGGTCTATTTGGCATGAACTTCAGTTAAGTTATATTATACCTTTTGGCCCCATTTGATGTATGAAATCTGTAGGTGGATTGTATAATGTATGAAGTTGTGCATGACTATAATCGGTGCATGCATGTAAATTATGTTTTGAATCCTTTTTGCTTGTTAAAAAAATTCTATATATTCATCTGTAATTATATGATTCTGTATTCAACATTTGTAAATGTGAATGTTTTTGATACGGACAGGTCTCTCTAGATTGACAACAGATGAAAAACTTAAGGAAGCATTTTCTTCGTTTGGGCAGCTGGTTGAAGGTAATCCTGAGTTTTTCCCCTCTTAGCATGAAGCATGTTTTTTGGTTGATCTTGAGTTCATTTTGAAGTTTTGATTATGTAGCTAAGGTGATAACTGATAGAGCCTCTGGAAGATCGAAGGGATTTGCCTTTGTAACCTATACAAGCATAGAAGAGGCTGAAAAGGCTAGAGAAGGAATGAATGCTAAGTTTTTGGATGGATGGGTTATATTTGTTGATCCTGCTAAACCAAGAGAGCCCAGACCTCCTCAGCAATCACATTCCCACCCTTCTGAATCAGGTTTCACTGTTAACAAAACAGTTGGGTGGTGTGGTTGAGTACTAAACCAACTTCAATTATGGTCACCATATTTGGATGATTTTTCAAAGACTGATTCAAATCAGCCAATTATACTACAGTTTGTGGGAAATATTTGCATCAATCAGTCATTACTATTTATGCAACTTTTGATGTCTATTGAAAATTAATCCTTTGCTGACCTTGGTGTGATATTCATCCAACTTGTTTTCCATGGTATTTTATCTGCCAGGGAATTTCACTGCTTTCTTGGAAGTTTGTTATTACATTTCCTGATCTTAAAAGCTAGTACTTTTCTTCTATCTAAACATTTGGACATTTACATTGGAATAGTAGTTTCAAGAATTCTTTGCAGTAGTATTTTCAACTGTAAATGAGAATAAATCCTCTTATCTACTTTTTACCATTGCCTCACACCACTAAAACTTGAAACTATTTTTTTATGGTGCTCTGTATATATTTCATTTAATGCATAGCAATGAATGAATTGATTTGATTTCAGATTAGACTTTAAAAGAATATCATTTTGCAGGTAAATAAAGGACCAACTTTGACCAGTTTAGGAAATATTTTACTATCATTATTTTCTTACTAACTTTTAGAATCATTTTTAAAAGAATATATTACAATTCAAAATAACAAATATTTTTATGTATAGAAGAAAGTTTATATCTTTGAATTATCCTTTAATAACTTCTGTAATTTTACTTTTTAACAGATTCACAATATCAACAAAATTAATTTTGAAATGTATTTTTTTTAAATTAATTATAAATATTTTGCTGATCACATCAGAAATTTTAATTCTAAAGCATATTCACAACTAAATTAGTATTAGATCTTTGAAAGAAACATAGATGCATTTTGTAATCAAAATTACAAAAGAATCAATTCATGTCTTTTTTATATGGTAATTTAGAACAATGAAAAAAAGGTTAAAGATGATATTAAGTTTTAATTTATTTTTGTAATAAACAAATGTATTATAAGAGGACACACATAAGTTAACTCGACCCATATTTAGGATTATCTTAAGTTTTATTTATTTATTTATCGGCTAAAGAAGTATATTACCCATGTACACAGAAATAATATTTTGTAATATAAGTATAGGCCACGAATGCTTAATAACCTTCATAATTCTTCAAAAATAATGTAAAACACCTTATGTAAGAGTCCATTCTTAACTCTAAAAAGATTACTATCCTAAACTTCTAAAAACCTTAGTGGTATATAGACAAGTGCATAAATTATAACACCTCTACAAAGTTAATAGATTAAGTACTTACTCAATATTTATCTGATTATTAAAAGGGGAGTTGCATTCTGCACCCTATATTTTAAAATTGCACATCTATATAATCGAGAGAAACTCTATGTTTTGGAATATATTTTGTTATTTCGAATAAACGTATGGAATACATACATTGTAGAATATATAATACACTTTCATTTGGGATCTTGAAAAATTTAAAGGATTGTTTTCTTAAATAGAGATATTATATCAATAAATGCATTAATATTATATTTTTCTAAGTTAGTAACATTTTGTGTCATTTTCACATTAATAAGATTGTTAAATCAAAAGTGTAAAATGTCAATGAAATGAATTTTGTAGAGGTTTATAAATTTCTTATGGATAATGGACTTATGTGATTGATTGTGCAAACTATGTTGCATTCGTGGGATTGTCGGAAACCAGATGCATTTGTACGATGCATTTCTATAAACCCACAATGACATTTTGGTCATTTTCCTTACATGCTGGAGTGAGATCAAAATTAACGGGGTGCAGGAAGCAATCCCAAATAATAATAATAGTAATAAATAAGAGTGGGCTGATGACGGCCCAACCAATATATTGAATAAAGGCCCATACGTTTACAAATTAGAACAGGCACTTAAATCAAACTCACTGTCTTGTGCTCCCATCGTCTGCTAGGGTAACCACGGCGCCACTCGAACAAGTGCGGCCATATCCAACCATTTTCTTCTCTTCGCAGGTTTTCTTCTCTCTCCTCTCTTCTTTCATTTCCATATTCATCGCTCTTTTTACCTTTCACCTTTTCTACGCTTATTTCAAACCCTAGCGTTCTATGCGATTCTCCACCTTCGCGCCAGTGCCAGTGACGGTGGAGCACGATAAAACCGTCTTCCGCTTTTTCGATTTAACAGATCCCGATAATTCTGAATCCTTCTTTGTTCTGTTCGCTCCTACAACCCTATCACACTTTACAGTTGTTTTATTGATTCTCAATTCGTTGTTTTATCTGTTCGTATACGCTGATAATTTCAATTATCCTAGTTGTGAATCTGTTGCTCATTTCTCATCGTCCGCACCACGGTGCTGTTTTTAGTGGTTAATCCATCTGATTTAGGGAACGTAGACAAATTTACTTGATTCCTCAGTTTATGAATGTATTCTCTTTCTTCGATTCCAATTCCCTGAACTGTCAACGGTTGTGATGAAAATTTAACTTTAGATATCATTTTGTTGTTGTTTGTTACACTTACGTGTTCCCTTTTTTATTTGTATCTGGACAGGGTGTCATATTCCTGTGAGTTTGCAGTATGACATCGTTCTTAAAGCCTGAGAACGCTCTCAAAAGGGCGGAAGGTTAGTCAAGAAATGCTTATATATCCTTTGTGATTTATGTTTATTTACACCTTTTTGGAAAATCCTTTTCCGTTTTTATATGTATATTGATTATGTATAATGATAATGATGTAGTTGAGTGATCCTGAAAATTTCTGTAAATATGCAGAGTTAATCAATGTTGGACAGAAGCAGGATGCTTTACAGACTCTTCATGACCTCATTACCTCAAAGAGATACAGAGCATGGCAGAAGACACTTGAGAGGATTATGTTTAAGTATGTTGAACTTTGTGTGGACATGCGCAAAGGCCGGTTTGCAAAGGATGGACTTATTCAGTATAGGATAATATGTCAGCAAGTCAATGTTAGTTCACTGGAGGAGGTGATCAAACACTTTATGCATCTGTCAACTGAGAAAGCTGAACAAGCTCGGAGTCAAGCACAGGCATTAGAAGAAGCCCTTGATGTTGATGATTTGGAGGCTGATAAAAGGCCAGAGGACTTGATGTTGAGTTATGTCAGTGGTGAGAAAGGAAAGGACAGATCTGATCGGGAGCTTGTTACCCCATGGTTTAAATTTCTTTGGGAAACTTACAGGACAGTGCTTGAGATATTGCGAAACAATTCAAAACTGGAAGCTTTATATGCTGTAATTCTTCATCTTTTTTACAACTTGGTGTTATAGATTTATTGTATGTAGTATCTTCTTAACTTAAAAAAATATAGATCTTAACTAAATAGTTTTTGGTATTTATTTATTTTTACTACAAATGATCCTTATGACTTGTTAATTATTCCTTCTCTCTTCAAATGGGGTGGTTGGCTTGTTTCGGTAGACTGGCTATTATCCTCTGTATACTAAGGTGTTCCTGAATTCTACAATGTACTAAATGTAGACATTTAAAAGGGGCTTGCATTTCTAACTATTAGTAATTAAGTGATTGTTTTTAGGGTATATTGCTGTTTTGTTCTTATACTTTATGTTCTTCAACTGTTACATGCTTCTCTAGATGATAATTATTATTTAAGAAGCTATACCTGTTGTTTTTGAAAACTTGAACTCCTAATGCACACTAATGCTATTTGCAGATGACAGCTCATCGAGCTTTCCAGTTCTGTAAGCAATATAAACGAACAACAGAGTTCCGCAGACTTTGTGAAATCATAAGAAACCATTTGGCTAATCTCAATAAATACCGTGACCAGCGAGATAGGCCTGACCTTTCTGCTCCTGAAAGCTTACAACTCTATCTTGATACCAGAGTTGAGCAGCTGAAAATTGCCACTGAACTTGAGCTCTGGCAGGTTGGTATTTCTCATTTTTATCTATGCATCTATTACATATTTGTTTTGTTAATGTTAAAGGCATTGAGAATTTTGGGCAATAACTAACAATTTTTTTCTGGGTGCAGGAAGCCTTCAGATCAGTGGAGGATATACATGGACTGATGTGCTTGGTCAAGAAAACTCCCAAGCCATCTTTGATGGTTGTTTACTATGTGAAGCTGACAGAAATATTTTGGATATCGTCAAGTCATCTTTATCATGCATATGCATGGTTCAGGCTCTTTTTATTGCAGAAAAGCTTCAATAAGAATCTGAGCCAGAAGGATTTGCAATTAATTGCTTCATCTGTTGTTTTGGCTGCACTTTCAGTGCCTCCTCATGACCGTACACATGGTGCCTCTCATCTGGAACTGGAGCATGAAAAAGAGAGGAATTTGAGGATGGCCAATCTCATTGGCTTTAATCTCGAGACTAAACCTGAAAGCAGAGAAATGGTATATTGCTTCCTTTCAATTGTAGTAGTTCTTAGATAGCATATGGAGGGCTGTTTTGTTAATCTTACTATTTGCTTCTGTTTCCTTTTTGGTTTGTCCGCAGCTGTCAAGATCATCACTTCTTGCTGAACTGGTAAGATATTCTTTTTAACTTCATCCTTTTGCTTTTCTAAAGTTGTTTTTTGTATATTATTTGCCACTTCAATAGTTGTTAGTATTATTTTTGAATTCCTTTGTTTACATTGTGGATACACTTGTGGTTGCCATTATAATTATACCATGTTTTCTTGTATCTGCTGTGTGGAGCAGGGTTTCAGTTAGTTTAGGATGTCTACATTTCAAAATAACTTCGTTTTTGTGATAGTTTTCCTTTTTAATATATTTGATTTTCTGTTGAATTTGATTTGGAGATCTTCATCAATTTATTGCGTGCATGTGCCAACTTAAAAGTATATCTTTTTCTATTTGTTGCAGCTCGTTTGATTTTTTTTTTTCACATATTGGTCACTTATATTTTTCACCTGCTGCCTGTACACATTTGCAGCATTCTAATTATTTTGACCTCTGTATTCCTTCACTATTATGACATTTGAGATTATGAGGATAAAATGAATCAAGATACAAAATATTATTTAGTTGATTGTAGTCGTGGCAGAAAACGCCAACCGAACAGTGCTATTTATGTTAGTATCTAGGTTCTTAGTACAACTAATGCACGTGCTGTTTGATAACCATTACTAAGTAAGACTTGTAACAATGGAAATCTGAATATTGTAACTATTTTCAATTTCTTAAGTTATGATGTTGATTGATTTGACTTCTCCTTACCCGGCTTTGTTATATAAGTGTTTTCCAGTTCGTATTGGCTTCTATATTGCATAGGGTCTATTGATGATGTGTGATGGAGGTTGAGTGGTCTCTGGGTTACCAGGAATATTACTGAGTTAAATGCTTTCTTTACCAAATAATCCTGCCGAACTCAGTCAGTTTTGTGTCTGTTGGTCCATTACAGGCATCCAAGGGAGTTATGTCTTGTGTAACTCAGGAAGTGAAAGATATTTATCATCTTTTGGAACATGAATTTCATCCCTCAGATCTTGCATTAAAAGCGCTGCCCTTGGTAACTAAAATCTCAAAGTTAGGGGGCAAGCTTTCTACAGCTTCTTCTGTTCCAGAAGTACAATTGTCTCAATATGTTCCAGCACTGGAAAGATTAGCTACCATGAGGTTGCTGCAGCAGGTGCATTTACCTTCTTTTGCTCTTTTGTTATGTTGGGGATGAATAGTGAACATGTTTTCCGTTCTGTTTTGTGATTATGCATGTTAATGTGTTTCCTCGTGTTCTAGGTGTCCAATGTTTACCAGACAATGAAGATTGAGACTTTATCTGGGATGATCCCGTTCTTTGACTTTTCTGTAGTGGAAAAGATTGCTGTAGATGCTGTAAAGCAGAAGTTTGTATCGATGAAAGTTGATCACATGAAAAATGTTGTGATTTTTTGCAAAACGGTATGTTGTTCATTCTGTTGTGGTTGCCTCCCTCTAAAATTGAAAACTTTGCAGAAAGTTTTGGCCATATTATGTTAACTTAGAAATACGTGAGTTTGTTTATCATATTTATTTCTGCAGAGTGGTAATTTATAAATAAGTTATTTTTGTTAACAATGTTTGAAACGTATAGTATCGGCTGTTATGAATCATATTTATCAAGATTGTTGTATGTCAGCACAGTTCTTCTACTTATCAGTTGTTTTTTCGCCAATTGCTTCATTTCTAATGCAGAGTCTCGAGTCTGATGGTTTAAGGGATCACTTGGCCAATTTTGCTGAACAATTAAATAAGGCCCGACAAATGATTTATCCTCCTGATAAGAAACCATCTAAACTTGGAGCTTTACTTCCAACTTTGACTGAGGTTGTTGCCAAAGAACACAAGAGGCTCCTTGCTCGAAAATCAATTATTGAGAAGAGGAAAGAAGAGCAAGAACGACAGCTTCTTGAAATGGTATAAATTTGTGAATTATAACATTTTTTTTTACTATCTGCTTTATTGTAGGTGATTACCGTTTACTAAAGCTTCTTGTGAAGCTCTAAAAATCATTATATCTGTAGCACAAATTAATACAAGATATCACTTTTTATTAATGGATATTATGGGATGTGGATTTTTGAAATTATTCAACCTTTTCTTTAATGTTTATATGGAAAGGAACGGGAGGAAGAGTCAAAAAGACTGAGACTTCAGAAAATAACCGAGGAAGCAGAACAAAGACGGCTTGCCACTGAGTATGAGCAGAGGAAGAATCAGAGGATCCTCAGGGAGATAGAAGAGAGAGAAATTGAAGAAGCTCAAGCTTTACTCCAGGAAGCTGAAAAACGTATTAAAAAGAAGGGGAAAAAGCCTATCATAGAGGGAGTAAGTTGAAGTCTTCCTTTTGTTAAATGAAATTCCTGATTCGTTGGTCTGCAACTGTTGACTATAAACCCTATCTGTAGGACAAAATCACCAAGCAGACCTTGATGGAGTTAACTTTGACTGAACAACTCCGGGAAAGACAGGAAATGGAAAAGAAGTTGCAGAAGTTAGCAAAAACAATGGATTATTTAGAAAGAGCAAAAAGAGAAGAGGCTGCTCCCCTGATTGAAGCTGCATATCAACAACGTTTAGTGGAAGAGCGACTTCTTCATGAACGTGAACAACAGGTTTGTTTGGATTACTCTTGTTTGCATCTGTGCTTGTTTAACTTTGACATTGGATTTTGCATATCGCTGATCTTAACCTCCTAAAACACTCCATTTGAGCCAATATGTATCATTTTCTAACTGAATCAGTCCTACTTTTGATGATGCAGCAAGAGGTTGAACTTAGCAAACAGAGGCATGAGGGAGATCTCAAGGAAAAGGAGAGGCTTGCACGAATGATGGGCAATAAGGTTAATATGGACAATCTGTTTGGCTTTTCAAATGTTTTTTGCCATCATCTTAGACAAATTGTATTTTCTATCTTTTTCTTTTTGCAAACTTTTGGAGGATATTACAGGTTATGACGTGCGAAGACCTTTTTTTTCCTACCTATTATTGCCATTGGCCTTATAAAAGCAGGCTCTTGCCTTTTGGCTGATGTCTTCTCTTGCGATTGATTATTCAGGAGATATACGAGGCCCGAGTTGTTAGTCATCGCCAAGCAGAGTTCAATAGGTTGAGAAGAGAACGGGAAGAGCGAATCTCTAGGATTTTGCAGTCAAGGAGACAGGAGAGGGAGAAAATGAGGAAGTTGAAGTATTATCTCAAATTAGAAGAAGAGAGACAACAAAAACTGCGCGAGGAAGAGGAAGCTCGGAAACGTGAAGGTATTTTTAACTTTCTTTGTAGGAAAAGTTCAATACAACTTACCTTTTCTTTAGATCTTTTTTAGAAGGATGAGTTTTTTTTTTTTTTTTTTTTTTTTTTTTAATTTCCCCAAGACTGTCGTATATTATATTTTCAATTTCACCTTTTATATTTTATTTTACTCAAGGAAATGGTAATACAACCGTGGTAATTCACATATTTAACTTCAACGCCCAATGTAGTAATAGCCTATCTTTGTATTTATCCAACTTTCAGAGGCTGAAAGGAGAAAGAAGGAAGAGGCTGAACGCTTGGCAAAACTGGCCGAGATGGCTGAAAAACAGAGGCAGAGAGAGCGGGAACTGGAGGAAAAGGAGAGACAAAGGAGAGAAGCATTGTTAGGCAGAGCTGCTGAACCGGCTCCTCCTGCTCGGCCATTGGAATCTGTAGCAGCTCCTGCTGCGGCAGCTGCGGCAGCTGCAGCCGCTGCAGCTCCAACCCCTGGGAAGTATGTCCCTAAGTTCATGCGAGATAGAGCTGAAAGAACAGGAACTGCTCCTCCTCCGGAAACAGACCGCTGGAGTAACAGTAGCAGCAGGCCAGATGGTGACAGGTGGCGTGGTGGTGATGATAGGAGAACTAGTTATGTTTCCGGTGGAGGTTCAAGGTCATCTTCTACTTGGTCCAGGAATCCCCGTTGAACATTTTGTGCCCTGATTTATTGCTGGTGACTTTTTTGAGTTCTCTGTACTCTTCCCAGTTTATGTTCTAGAATTATTTTTGATGCTGAGTTAAATTTATTATCTTCCTAATGCTCACAAGTCCTCTATTGGATTGAGGGACATACCAGCAAAATTTTCTATTTATGATTGAGTGGATTGAAAATGGTAATCGAAGTTTCAACTTAGACCGCTACTTTCGTTCCATTTTTCTGCGCAGAAAATAACCAGTCTTAGGTGATTTTTTATACAATTTTATCTTTATTTTCTATTCGAAACCCTCGGCTGTCACTGATTAGATTTAATTCCTTTAGAAAATCAACTGTGGGAAATAATCGAATGATTAATGCTGAGATGAAAGAGAAAACAATTTGGGTGGAAATGCGGTAGAAATTTGGGAAGTAGAATATGTAAAGGAAAAAAAATATAACTTTTAGCTGAATAAGAATATAAAGAGATGAATATAAAAAAATGAAAGTCTTGACGATATCGGTCTACACCAAAATCATCCTGTACTCTACAACTTTGGTTAAAGGTTTTTAAACGAAAATTGTGACGAGATGAATAACTTTATTTAAAATATTTTAATTATGATTAATTAAACTGGTGTTGCAATCATACGACCCACGTGGTCCCATTAAAGTATTATCATTAAATTTGTAGTGTTGACACCTACGTGATGTCTAGGGAGACACCCGAAAATCAACAATGAAGAAGCACCAATGAAGAAGCACCTAGGTGATTTTAGCACAGGTATATGCTAAAGATGAGGTGCTTAAAAGCTTGGACAATTGAAGGCTATAAGTCTCTATCTTAACGAGTGAACCAATGCATGTTAGTGGTTTGAATTTAAGGAAGTGTTAGACAAGGTTGTGTCAAGAATCTTTTATTCAATGAAGTTGAGTACTGAACCCATGTAAGGGGAAGAGAACCAAATTATGTACCTTAACAAATAAAGTTGAAGTCTTCATAGCTAGAGGCGAGTTTCAAATGGAAATCATTCTACATGCAAACGATTTCTATACAATAGTGTGCACCATTGAAGTCGATAGCCCATGGGTTAACTTTCATGCATGTGAAGTTGTTAGGTGCTAAGACAACTTCCATTCAATGTCATGCTTTGTAGTGTTTAGTTTTTTTTTTTTTTTTTTTACTTTCAACTTCTTAACTTTTGGTCAAATTAAAATTTCAAGATTATCATATGGAATGTCTTAAATTACTTATATTAAGAAAATTGTAATAAACAAATTAGATGGTCTAGCCTACAAATTAAATGTTCTAAACTGTAACAAACATACTAGACTAAAAGGTAATGTAGACAAACAAATTAGATGGTCTAATGTAAACAAATAGTCTACCTGATCTTGTGTAAACAGGAAAATTCGATAATCTATTGTTAAACAAGACAAACTAAATGATTTGTCAACAGATTAGATGATAACATTCTACTCTATTATAAGGTCCAAAATTAAAATATCATACCTCTTGACAACTTCAACTTTTTAAAAGAAAAAACATTTACAAACAAAACTAACTAACAAAGTGAACTATGACAAAAACAAAATAGACAATGTAGTATAAAAGAATATACTAGATGTTCAATGTAGACAAATAGACTAGACAATTTACTGTAGACAAATAGACTAGACGAATTGTTAACATACTACACCTTATAGTGTAAACAAACATGTTAGACGGTCTAGTGTAGACAAATAGACTACATAATTTGTTAATAAACTAGACGGTTTAATGTATACACACAAACTAATATTCATCATAAGGTCTTAACAGATACTAAATTAGGATATGAGAGTGGAGTCAAGTCTGTATTAGTCCTAAAAAATATTTATAATTTTCCATATCTGTTGTGCTAAACTCATTACCATAGTATTTGATGGTGTAATTTTGTTGTCATAAGTTACCATATTAAGTCTAAATCAAATAAAATTCTATGTAATATAACATTGTACCACATTATTAAGGTATTGTATTCAAATAACATAATTAAACTATAGATAATTGTAACAATGTTACAGGTATATTTGAATAATATATAGATCTTTAAATTAGACATAGGGCCTCCTACTGATGACCTAGTTCATGCTTCCCTCCTAGTGCTATGTTTTAAACCTGTTCTAGATACATTAACATGTATTTATCAATCTCCACTTCTTCATCTTTATTTACCAAATACATGTCTTAGTCAAATAACATTTACATTTGACATGATTATTATAAACGTATTTTATAGATAAAAAATACTTGGAATTGTTGAACGAGAAAGACAAAGTCACAAAGACAACTCGAATTAGGTTGAAGACCGTGAACTTCTAATAAACATGACAACTTGCACAATCATGCTTCTAATATGTCTTAGTTTCTAACATAACTATGAATGTTGCCAAAAGTAATGATGTTGTTCTTAAGTACTTTTATAAATTAGGATTGTGCATAATGAAATAATTAGGTCACCACATAAGTGGACAAGGATAATCAGGTCTTTTCCTATTCAACACCCATCTACACCACACTTTTAGTGTCAGCATATAATACATGGATTGTAATCATTACCAAAAAACTTATTATGATCAACCAAAACACTAAGTTTGACGAGTTTAATAAAGACACAACGTGACAATGGAAGTGATTTGGGAATTTACTTATTATAGGCAACAATAAACCATTCGACTATATACAATTACAAATTTAGAATGAAAGAAAATAGGAAAAATAATTTTGCAAAAAGTGTTTGAGGTTTTGAAATCTACAATCCTCAACCAATTTTGTAAAAATTCAAACATTGCTAACAATGACTAAATACCACTAAGATAATCAAATTAATATTTACTATTTTCATACTTATAGATAAGATACTAATAAATTTGAAACTTTTTTCAAGAAGTTAATAGTTGTAGTGGTAAAGTACGAGGGAGAGTCAAAGAACTTCTCATTAACCACCTCAGGTGTCAGAACAAAATAAAAACATATAATAAAAAAGTTAGTTAAAGATGAATGCAAATAATCTAAAATAGAATTCAAAAAATAGACAACATGGTCTAATGTTTTAGTAGTTGATCTGTAAACAATCACACTAGATGATATAATATACACAAGACAGTGTATTATAAATAAAAACACTAAACGATCTAGTATAAATAAGACTAATAGAAAGTAAAAGCACTTGAAAAAAATATACAATACTTCATTTATGTAAAACTTATTCATCATCAACAAATTTCAAAGGTACAACGTATTGCAATTTTTTTTATTCGATTATGATACCAAGATAACAAAAAAAAAAATTAATAAATAAATTATTGTTCTACGATAATATTGTGAAAATATATTAACTTCGATAGAAAATAAATTTCAAAATATCAATTTTTTACAAGAATGAAATAGTCTTGATCATTAGAAAAATTTGGTGTCATGTAATGGTTGTCAAGTGATAGTTAATTTTCATATTGTCAAAAATAACATTTTCAACCCATAAATTACACTTCTGTGTGTCGAATAAGTGTTTTCCATAAATTACAAATTGATTTTTCTTATCAAGATGGATCATGGTAATGAAGATTTTGTAAACGTATTAAAAAATATTAATGAAAATAAAACAAATGAAATGAACATATATTTTCAAGTTATTTGATATTAAAACTAGAAATCATTACTATTTGTTTAACTTTATTATTATAATTATTGCAAAACCAAAAAATGTAAAAAGAGAAAAAAAATGAAAAGTCGCAAAAATTGTTTTTGTATTAATTTGTTTGTAGTTATATCTTTTTCGATGGAATGATTTTTTTTAAGTTATTTGATATTAAAAGTAAAAATATTTTTAGAATATTTTTAATTATTTGTAATTACCAAACCATCTAGTTTTATTTTTTTATTTTACATCTTCCATCCTTTGGTATGTACGTTAGGATAAAATATTATTTTCTTATGTTTTAGACAATTTTTACGTATTACTCAAGGTCGCACATATTCAGATAATTATTCTTAAAATGTTTTATCTTTCATATTATAGAATCTAATATATGACATAAAGGGTGTTGAAGGGTAGTGTTGAATTTAAAAAATTAATTTTAAGGATAAAATCAATTTTTTGCGTATAGTATGAAGGTACAGGAAGATATCATGGAGTGCAGGAAGAAGTTCTCCAAAATTAATGTAATAACTTCCAGGCCTTTACTTTCTGCACCTCCAATTTTTGAACTTGCATCCCTCATAATTTTCAAAATATTATTTTATTTTTAAGTGAATTCTAGATTAATTGTTCTGAAAATATTTTTAGAACACATTTTTTAAAATTCATGAAATAAATTCTGAAACATATTTTCTTTAGAGTAAGATTAGATTTTTGAAATAAAATTTTCGAAATGCATTAAATATATTTTGAAATAAATTATTTAGAATAGGAAATAAACTTTTTGGATCGTTTATAATATCTCCCATAATGTATTTTTTAAAATGAGTTTTTCAGAATAATTTTTTTAGAAACGAAATTTTTTTCTCTTCTTCGAACTGCAACATTTTACTTTTCTTTTTCTTTTTCTATAACAGTGAAGGTGCAACAATAATAATAGTGATATTAATAATAGAAGAGTATAATATGAAAAAATTCCATCATTTCATCAGATTGGGAGGTGCATGTTGAAAAATGGGGGTGAAGAACTGAAAATCTAATTTCCATGCAATAGCAATTGATAAGCATGTCTGAATTCTAAAAAGCTCAATAATGATTGAGCTTAAGGAGTGAAATGGTTTGTTTGAAGAATGAGGTTAAAGAAGATCATGGTGATCATTAACAGCTAAATGAATTTTTTAAATTAAAATTATTAACATAATTAATATATAAATTAAGAACATTTTTAGCTATAATTCATTATGAGTCCACAAATATCATTTTTTTAAATATTAAAAATTAAACATAAAATCCTTAAAGTTGTAGATAATGGTTCAAGAATTCTCTTTAACTTTAATAAATACATGTTGATAACATTTATATTCAAATACTATTTTTATTAATGATAAATTATATATATACATACACACACTAATAAAGTATACTAACTATTTATTTATATATATATATATATATATATATATTTATATTTTTAAAGCATATTATTTTAAAAGAAATTTTGATAAATATACGTGAAATTACACGTGTTTATGTTAATAATATTTAGCTAGAATTTCTATTTAGTATATGTAAATTATTGTTCTATTTTATTTTTAATATCATTTTAAAATTATTATATAAATTCATAAAAAATATAAATGTTAAATAAACACAATAAAACGAGAAAGAAAATGAAAAAAAAAGCTAATAGATAATGATAAAGGACTCCACTCATATTAAAAAAAAGAAACAACAATCCATATTCTAAATACAAAGATAAGAATATTTAATTTTGTCATTTGTTTTTCTTATTACAATATACTTTTAATATATAATAGATAACATATTTAATTATTTTTTAAATAATAAATAAAATTACATAAAATAAAAAATAATTTTGGAGTGTTCTTATTTTCTTTCATACTAACCCAGTTGCTGGAGAAGAACACGAAAGAAGAAATGAAGCAGCTTCCAACGCTGCTGATGAAGTCACTCTCTGTTTGTTCTCTACCACCTTCCACATCCACCCTTCAACGTATTGCTCTCCATCAACCAAAAGGTGTCATTTTTCTCTCTCTCTTCATGTATTTGGGTTTTTTTGTTCCTCAGTAAGAGAGTGAGATTTTTGCGATGTTGGGTATGGAGTGGTTCACTCGTTCAATTTACCAAATTTTTTAAATTAAAATGCTTGTTGAAGAAAAGGGTACCTGAATGAGGGTTTTAAGGTGTGGTTTTCGTAGTCGAAATTGCAGAAAATTATGGGCAAATGTGAGTGCTGTACTCATAATTATAATGTAACTAATATCTTAAACTCGAAGCTAAGGAAAATGTGTAACTTCTTTAAAGGGTGATTATGGGTTAAGAATGTTTTACAGAGAAAGCAGGGGGTGCTATGGATTAGTTCAACAACATGGGAAAGTGATATTCTTTTAAACTCAACTGATTATTTTATGAATAGTTTGGGTGTGGTAGGTGTTGCAAAGGTTGTGCTGAAAAAGGGGAAGACACAAATCTTTAAGGATGGCAACCCAATGGTGTACAGTGGAGCTGTTGATAGAATAATCGGGCGGCCACCTCCTAAGACTGGAGATGTTGTTCTTGTAGCAGATGGGACTGAGAAACCGATTGGATGGGGCTTGTACAACTCGGTTTCTATGTTCTGTGTTCGGCTCATGCAGCTTGAAGATGAAGCTACCAGGTTTGTATGTTATATATATATATATGTGTGTGTGTGTGTGTAGAGTGTTTCTTGGCAAGGGGCTACCTTGATAAACAAACCATGATAAGAATCTAAAGGGTACAAGTAACTCTGATAAGAATCTTGGGAGAACAACACCACAAAAGCTTGCTATTGTAATTGGAGAGTCCAAGGCTTATAATTAGAAACCCCACATTAATATCCCATTCTATCAGTGTGGAACTCAAGACCTATACCTTGCACTTGGATTCTAACATTCCACCATGCTCTCCAGCCTTGGTGCTCATGCAAGTTGGCTGTGCATTAGCCCTTGTTGCCCACTACAGTGCTTGCGGCACCAGCTATACCACTCATTTGCAGATTTAATACTGATTGATAATTACCAAAACACTTGAGGAACTCAGCCTTCAAAGATTACTGTTAAAGGGGAATCAAACACTTGAACAGTCTTTGTGGAATTTTGGGATCGCAAATACCCAATTCCCTTGACAGCATTGTCCCTGGGAAATGGCATCTCGACAACTCACGCTCTATAAAGTTCACTTGGTGACACATCATTGAATTTCTTTTTGGTTAGAACCTTCCATTGGTCAAAACTATTAGAGACTCCACATCTATTAGAGATAAAACCAATTTAGAGTATATAAGTGAAGACAATCTTCACTTTTCAAGTTGGTTTTGTGAGAATGAGTTACTACTTAATATGATATTAAAGCATATCTTAGATAAGTTTGTTAGGTCTATTGTTTCACCCACTATTGGGCCGATGTTAGCCCTCCTACTTATATCAAGTCCCACACTCAAGATGTATATGCCTTAGCATCAGGAGAGCATTGGAGATCTCGTATCGATTAGAGATAAGACCAATTTACAATATATAAGTGAGGGAATCGTCACTTTTCAAGTTAGTTTTATAAAGATGAATTAGACTTAAACTCACTTCCTGATAAAAACCCTTCTTAGTAGCCCTTCTGCGAGATACAAAAAGTATCCTTGGGGAAACCACACCAGAAAAGCTAACTATTGTGATTAGGGAGCTCCGAACCTTATAAACCCCATGCTTTCAATACTGGATTCAATTCCTATACATTGTAATTGGATCTTACAAACCCATAGATAATAAAGTCCTAGATAAGTTCTAATAACATAACCAAAAGGTGAATTGCCTCAGCCATGAAATTCTGATCAAATAAAAATCTCAACATGATAATATTTACTTAAGAATATATTCTCCTAAATTTTGTAAGAATTGCAATAATTCTTGAATAACAAAATAATTAGTAAAATTGCTTTTCCATTGACATCACCAGACCTCTGATCATTAATTCTTGATAATACAGCGATTCATATTGTGCACTGAATATGGAGAAACTGATTGAAACGAGAATTGATGCGGCTGTTGAAGTGCGTAGAAGGTTGGGTCTTCCATCAGTCCACACAAATGCATACCGTCTAATCAACAGTGAGGGTGACAGGTGAGAGATAAAGGTTTGAACTTTTTTCTTTATGTTTCAAATTGTCAACTTTGATGTACCCCATCAGGCGCACATTTATGCTAAAAAAATGAGTAAGGGTCAGAAGATGGATTTGATTTGTAACACCCTTGCCTATATGGCAAGGTGGATAGGAAGGAGGGGGAAATGGTTTAGAGTGGCAAAGATAAAGGGGAGGGAAAATTTGGGGAAATGGCAGGGAGTCACTGGGTGTTTTTTTGGTGGAGCCTCTGGGTGTGAGTGATTCTCATCTAACATGGATTACTAGAGTTAACTACGCTATATGTTAAACTTCATTTCATGAGTTTCTTTAATAATAGACATAGCATGCCTACATTTACCATTACGGCTACCATCACTTATAAATTAATGTATTATATCTTCTTGATTTTGTTAAATGGGAAAGAAAACTGAGACAAATAGTGCTGAGGCCATCTGTTTGAATGATGTGGAGTTGATTTATATAGGCTAGTTATATTAATTACACATGTTAATGAGAATACTCAGTTCCTCTATATCAGGTAATAATATCTCTATAGAATCACTGTGCAATAAATAATGATATTTATCTTTATTGTCAACGCTTTTCATGGGATGTTGTTAACAATAATGTAGTTATGCATGGGACTACCAAGTACCAACAGTACATGGTATTCATATCTGGTGCATACTTTGCCAGATGCATATATCTCTTTTTATTTGAATTTCTATCCTTATTTCTTCTAATGCAAACTAGGTCTAATCTAGAAGATTGCATGATTTTGAATTGGGTTTGACTGTTCCTACAGATTATCAGGATTGATAATTGATGTCTTTGGAGATGTAGCTGTAGTAGCATCATCTGCTGCTTGGGTTGAGAAATACAGATCAGAGATAGAGGCATGCCTCGGGAAAATCAATTTTATCAATCATATAAATTGGAGGCCATCTGTTGATATTTTGAAGGAAGACGGGGTGAATGAACCTGATTTAAAAGAAATGCATTCATCTACATGTCCTGAAAGAACAAAGGTATGCAATGATTCATCAACAATGCAAACCTTGGGGGCAGGGCATACATTGTTTTGTATGAGAAAGGCTAAGCCTGAGTTTGATCTTAGTAAAGGAACAGGTATTCTGCATGGACAGCAGCCTTACTATTTTCTTAATAGATTTCTTCGTAGTCATCAAATCAATGTGTGGCACAAGATAAATAACCACAATAAATAATAAGTGCTCCATAAGGTTAATCACAAAGTTTGAAGAACCACTGAACCAACCTTATAACATGTATATATTTAATGAAGATGTAACTGAAAAAACTTATTAAGTGGAAACTGTGATGTTTTTACTTAAGGGCGAAAATACACCCTGGAATTTCTGTATTGAGTGAACATGATATATTCTTATGTGTTTCGTTATTCTTGTATTATGCACATCAATTGTATATTTTTGCTCTACAATGTGTTAGTCATATAAAGTGTCCAGAACTAAGGATCTGAAAAATATGATCTGCATATTCAATTCTTAAAATCTTTTTTCCTGTGTCAGTGTGAGTGTGTGCGATGGGACGCGTTAGAGCTTTTTCTTTTGGGGGGGTTGAATTATACTCTCGAAGATATGAAATTTAAGGATTTTCTGATTTTGGGGCATGTTGATCCGATCTTTCAGATTGTGGAAAATGGAATTGTATACGCAATTTCACTTAAAGGCCAGAAGACGGGGTTCTATGCAGATCAGCGTGATAATCGGCAGTTTATATCAACAATTTCAGATGGTCTAAAGGTTCTTGATCTTTGCTGCTATAGTGGCGGATTTGCTCTAAATGCTGTGCGTGGAGGTGCTTTAAATGTCACTGGTAGGTTATATGTTGTTGGTTCTCATTTTTTTCTAGTATCATTACTTACTATTGACATTATAATGCTGTTGATACTTCGGCTGTTTTACTGTCTCATGCTTGAAATTTGGAAAGGAAGGATGCTACACATTACAATCATTGAGTAGTGAGGTTAAGTAACTCGAATGCAAATTTGGAACTAAACTTATAACATTTATTGGTAAATTTTAACAGTTAAACCTATTAATCATTAATCAAGCAAGAGTCATCTGAAAGGCTTTTGGTCATCCAATTGCCTGCAGATCATTTGTATATCTGCTGTGACTCATCTTGTTTGTTAGAGAAGAAGATTAAGAATGGGAATGAGAACTTAAGAGTGGGATTGGGAATGACTGACTCTGTATTATTTGTGTCCCTACACGATATATAGGCTCACCCCAAAAAGTCATAATAACCTAAGAATTATTCTGTATCACTGCTGATAGGATTTTTTTTTTAAAGTAGGTGAATTTCTTTTCCTTGGCTTGAAATACTACAAGTCTTCAAAAGTAGATTTGACATTCATCAGTACCAATAGATAATTTTCTTTTTATATTATAATAATCTTCTAAAAAGTCTTTGCAGGAAACAAATATATACAGTGATAGTTTATTTGATCAGGTATTATATGGTGGCTACTGATCTGATTTAACAAGTCTGATTATGTCAACAATTTTGTTAAGGTATTGACACATCACTGCTAGCTTTGGAGCTGGCTAAAGAAAATGTTCTACTCAACAGAATTGATCCTGGAAGAATATCCTTTTTGAAGGAAGATGCAACTGAATTTATGAAGGGTGCTCTCTTGAGAAATGAATCTTGGGATATTGTCATCATTGATCCTCCTAAACTGGCACCAACAAAAAAGGTATCAATTATGAAAGCATATATATTGTTACGTTACACCATAATTTTACAGTTGGGTTTTAGGTGACTAAGGAAGAGGGTTAGAGGTCAAAGTGATGCAAATTGGTTTTGGGCTTTGAGCTTGGGTTGGGTTTATTGAATGAAATGCTTGTGGATGCCAATGAGTGTGTTAGTCCTAATTTCTGATGTTTGTAAATTGCAAACAGCCTACTCTCACCAAAATGACTCTTTAAGATAATTTGTAGCATGTCTTTTTGCATGTAATGAATGGTTGTGTTCCCAGTAAACGGGGGTCTTCATTGCTTGTTTATTATATGGTTTATTTTTTCTTCATTTTCTAATATGTCCAATAACGTTCTGTTATTAACTAATTTTATAAGATTGGTTGTTGTGGTTGTCCTTGTATGTCTTTGATTCTATTATGTTTGTTGGAGTTTATCTCGTGTTTCCACAAGGTGCAACAGTTTTTTCTACGGTTAACAACTCTGATAGTTAGTTTTGTAAATTCTCAACAACTTTCTTTATGACACTTTCTTGAAGATCTTCACATAAGTTGGTCTAATGCTACTTAGATATCCTTTTTATTCCCTAAAAAAATGTAATTAATAATTATCTTAAAAATGTTTCCATTGTGAAGTGATTAAATATATCTATGTTGTTTATACATTTCATAATGAATCTAGCAATTTGAAGTGATACTTGCATTGCTAGTCTTCAGTTTACTGATTTGCTACAAGTAAAAAATTGAAGTTTAAACCCAATCCTGTGTTTGGAAAACAAATATTATAAAAGAATAAGAGTTTAGTAATTCTACTATACTTCATTAAGAATAAATGAGTATAGTAAACTATTTTAAGAAATTTTTATTTCAGATTTAAAGGAACATTGTAAAGGTGTTGTATGATAGATAGATAGATAGATCTGTTAAGAGTTAGTGATTACAGGCTCTGTTGTGAAATCATCAGATTCGTCAGATACATATACTCTCCTTCAGTCTGATTGAAATGTTTGGTGATATTACTTTTGAAAGTCAGAAGGCTTTGTTGTGAGTAGACAGATTTTGGATTCTAATTTTTTGTAACTTTGCACAACAGATTTTTCTCTTTTTTATTAAATTGATTACTGTTTGGGGGGATTCCTTATCATCACATCTCAAATTTATTGTTCCTCTTTGTCTTGGTGAACTATTTCTAATCAAAGAAAAAAAATCTTTTGAATGATTATTCGGTTCCATTTTTGAACCTATTTGCATGTGTTGTTGATTTTGAAACAGTAACAAAGGAAAATTTCAAGGCAGTTGATCACGTACTTGTATATGAGATGCACATAGAAATACTTACTACTTCGAATATTTGATTGGAAACAAGGATAAGATTAAGGCATGTTTTTTCTTTTCAGTCACTAAATCTCAATGAAGATATTTAATGCCATAAACTATGTACTTGTGCAAACAGTATGCTTTACTCAAATTACTTGAAACTGAAAACAATAGATCTTGCAAATTCTTGTTTGAGCTGGTATTGTCTCCAAAATTTTACAATTGGCAGGACCATTGCTTCTTCTACTTACTAAGTTTTCTCTCTTTGAATGTTTTATCACCTTACAGGTTCTACATAGTGCATCTGGCATGTACAGGAATTTGAATTCTCTTGCCATGCAACTAACAAAAAGAGGTGGTCTTCTGATGACATGTTCCTGTTCTGGAGCTGTGACACAAAGTGGGATATTCCTACGTATCCTTCAGGTAAGCTATATGCTTTTAGATCCAAAACCTGGTTCATCAGCCAAGACTTTTTGTTTTTTGAATGATTTTTGAAGGTCACTGAGTTTAACAATCCTAATTATATGTCCTTGTTTCATCAACAAACAGTGGATAATTTTGAATAGTAAAAGAAAATGTTCAGTTACATATTTAGTCTTTGTTTTAGAAGAAATTGCACTTCCCTTGTATGAAGTTATCCTAAACAACTTTCAAATTCTCTTTAGTTTTAACATAAACACCCACCTCTCTTATGTTTGTAATAAAATGACATTAACATTCTTTCTAGTTTTTAAATAGACATTCACCTCTATTATGTTTTTAATAAATGATACTCACCTTCTTTCTACTTTTAATAAAGTGACACTCACTTCTCTTATTTTATCTAAAAATATCATATAGACCAAAACTTAAATAAAAAGTTATGCAAACTAAAAATTAAAGTTTCAAAATTAAAAAATTGAAGCTTTAAAATATAAAAATTAAATAAGTTTTCATAAACAAAAAACTGCAAGATTTATTTTTTATAAGTAAAATAAGGAAGGTGAGGTGAGTGTTACTTTATTATTGAAGCCATAAGAGAGGTGAATGTTATTTATCACAATCAAGAGGGATAAACAAATTCTATAAAAACTCTTAAGAATCCATTACTTCCAATTGTATTCTCAACTCTGAAGTTGCTCTTACCCTTCTTTCTTTTTATTTTAGGGTGCAGCATCTATGGCAGGCAGGAGAATCACTGTTCTCAGACAGTCTGGAGCAGCATGTGATCATCCTATTGATCCATCATATCCTGAAGGCGCATACCTAACCAACATTCTTTTGAGAGTTTCATGAGTAATGTATCTAAGTGATTTCATTCACTTAACATTTTTCCATCTAATTATATATTTTAATGCAACTTTGCAAAATATCCTCACCAGAATCAGTGAAAACATATGCTTTCAACATCACTAGAAAGAAAAAAAATGGTGACAGGTTTGTCTTGTCATTGAAATTGAAAGCCCCTCTTGTTTGCTTTTTTTGCCTTAAGCATAAAATGTGAAGTGGTCAGCAACAGTTTTACAAGAACAAGAGATGAAACTCAGAATGAAACCTTCTAAACATTGATGCTGTCTCAAAGATGTCTCCCAGAATGCATTGCAAGAGAAGTCTTGAGTTGAAGACACTTTCACTACATATTCTTCCGTTCAGTGGTTTATGTTTTGTCATGTCATTAAATGAATTGAAAGGATTTATTTTTTATTGCATGGTATCTATTTTTGAGGCCATTAAAGGTTGATCTAGTTAGTAAGAATTAAACTTTATCTCACCAAAATGTGAGTAGCTGTTTATGTGAGGATCTTGTCGGTGGATTTTTTGAAAATGTTGAGTTTTGAAACATACTTTGATCTCTGGTGAATTCTAGGGACTTAACTTACCTAAATTTTAAATTTACAAAACAAAAAGATAGTATCTACTTCTGACTCTGCTGGTGAAGTTGGTTTTAGAGTGTTTTTCATCAAAAAGAAAATCTTCTCTAGATTGAATATAAAGTCTTTTGGACTAAGGTTCTATTTATATAAACCTTTTTCTAAGACCCTTAGGGGAAAAGTTAAGTAAAAATGAAATGATTTTTTTTATAGTTAAAATCAATTTATGAATAAACTAATTTATAAAAATTCTCTTATACTTTTTTAAATTTATATTTTTTTATCTTGTGTATAAATGAACTTTAATTTATAAAGAAATGTATTATATATTTTTTTTAATTCTCTCGTAGAAATTTTTATGAAAAAATTGTCTAAATAGATTTTAATATATTGGGATTATTTTGTAGTATCATGTTGGGTCAAATTTCACAAACCAAAAATGTTAGCCTTTATTTAGCAATTTGACTCAATTATAATTAGATTAGGTTGAATTATTAAATTTGATAATAATTTTGTAACTCAACAGAAAAATACTTCAAAATTAGTATTTTTATTCTTAATTCTTGAGCAGGCAATAGTATTGCACCCATAAATAGTAATTCTCAAAATACCAAAAATTTTAAATAATAATTGTAAATTTATTTTACAATTCAATTAATGGACCTCTTAGAAAAAAATTCAACATGATCTCCTACTACAATATTAATATTGATTTGTAATAGTATGCGTAATATGAAATGTTTAAAATAATATTCATATGATAAAATTTCAAATTAGAAGAATTTTGCTAAGATATCTCATAGTGGGGGGTGGGAAAGAGGAGATACCTTATTCTCTCCATTAGGGGGTTGTTGGCAATGAGTGAATTGTTTTGTTT
>Ga0209700_103694_pt1 | contig 28872 bp, 18 predicted proteins | sample SiratroredBW_FD_187528 | JGI IMG/M metagenome (GOLD analysis project Ga0209700, IMG submission 187528) | Root nodule microbial communities of legume samples collected from California, USA - Siratro red BW (SPAdes) (version 2) | ecosystem: Host-associated > Plants > Roots > Nodule | place: USA...
TTTAATCATATATTTAATAAAAATAAATAATAATAATAATATAATTATAATTATTAATAATAAATTTTAAAGAAATAATATTGTATAAATTTAGTATAAAAAATTAATAAATTTAGTTTAATAATTATATTTAATAATTTAATAATGTTTTATTTTAAATTGAATTTATATAAAATTAATATTAATATTAAAAATTAATAATAATAAAATCAAAAATAATATTTATAATAATAATAAAATTAAAATTATAATAATAATCAACATAAATTTATAACATAATAATATTATAAATAATAATAACTTAATTTTTAATTTTTATTTTAATTTTAAAATAATTGACATTTTATAATTTCATCAATTAAAATAATAATTTATCAATATATCTAAAAATCAATTATATTTAATATAAATTAATTTTAATTATAATTTTATTTAATAAAAAATTATTTTATCAATTATATCAATCACATCACTCACAAACTTTTATAAAGTTTCCTTATTTTCTCATCATCCATCTCTTCATCCAAATAACTAAACTTTCATCTCAAATCCACTCCCTTAACCAAACAAATTCTAAAAGTTAATATGATATATCTCCATATCAATAGCTTACATAGAATCAGACTTACACCAAACACATAGAAATCTTCTTTCACTAAGCAAAACTTAACTCATGCTTAAGATTAGGTTAAGAAATGAACTTTCAAAACTTAGTCAACTTCACAAAACCTTACATAACCAACTTTTAAGATAAAGTTTGTAGTTATTATCCAAATATTTTATCTTTAATAAATGCAATCTTCAATACATCATTTCAAGTAAAGACTACTTAATTTGTGTGTGAAATTATATATTTAAAGAACTGCTTCTTCCTGTACCTCCAAGCCTTCTTCAGGCACCTCCAAAATTCAAAAATATTCCAAGTGTATCCTTTATGAAATTACGATTTTATCCTTATGGAGGTGGCTGGATAGAAGATGGACAGTTCCAGATTTGGATAACAGTTCCGGAACATCCCATTCCGTAGCTGATTTTTAATATAAATGAGTTACGGAATGGGGTGTTCTGGAACTGTTTTCCAGACAGTTGCGAAATATTCCGTTCCATAACTCATTTCATAGGAGACGCAACCCACTCCCAAATCGCAAACCGCACCAAATCCCCCAAATACTTTACAAATCCAAAAATATATCATACATACCTCAAATAATCCTCAAATGCATTGCTATTGAAGGTTGACGAAAAGAAAATGACCAAGAAAACACATGATGGAACGGTGGCTGTGCTTGGAGGTGGCACTGCAAAAGTGAAATGAGGAGAGGTTCGTGGAGAGGTTTTAGGGGGTATAAGAGTATTTTAGTATTCACAATACTATTTTAAGGGTATTTTGGTCCAAATTGAAAAGTTTGGAGGTGTCCAAAAAGTGCTTGGAGGTAAAGGAAGAAGCAGTCTACTTAAAAATGATTGATAACGGCCCGATAAAGACTGTCCTAATAAGCCCAACAACCTTTCTAAAATATATTTTGATATCATATTAAAAGTGAACTTTAAACTTAACCTCATAAAATTAGTTTGTAAGATGAAATTAACATCCACTTATAGTTCTAATCAATATAAGATCTCCTACTTATTTCATAAATCCAAAATATCACTTCCCATAAGTTTCGTATAAGTTCATCAAAACCAACCCTTTTAACATTTTCTTCACAACAACCATCAATATTTAACATGAGCTCATGCTGTTAACTAGGCTTGGTTAATGATAACATGATCTACAAAATAAAAGTATTACTTAAATAATTAATATTACAAAAAAATAAGTATTTTTAAACCAAAATATATCATTGAGTTGAGTGATTATAAAAATGTTTTTAGATTGTTATTTTTTTTTAAGTTTTTATCATTAAATGTAATTAGTTTGGAGCTCATTGAAAAAAGAATACTAATTAAGATAATGAAAAATAATTTAAACTAAGATAATTATGTTGTTTTTGGTTTATAATTCAATTTAGTAATGAAATTATTGTTATTATATAATAACATAACTACATATATTTTACTTTATAACTTATTTTCGTATATTATAAATTGTTGCTTTTATTACTTCTAAGATTATTACTAGTTTTTAATTCTCTAATTTGTTTTGATATTTTATTTTCTGAACTATAATTTATTTAGACTATTCAAATTTAATTTTATATATTATTTTTCACGTAATTTTATATTTCAATTTATTAATTTTTATTATTTATAAATATTTTATTTTTAATATATCAAGAGTATATGTCGTTTAAATGAAATAAATATTTTATAAATTAAATTAAAAAAACTTATAAATAGAAAATTTTAATCATTTAAACTTCATTTAATAGAAGTTTACCATTCTTAAAATTTAATTTCTTTTTCTACTAAGTTTCTAAGTGTTTTGTTTATTCTTTTTAATATCAATTGTTTGGTGAGTTTCTTGTTAGAGGAATCAAGTGAGGAAAAAATCATGAAGATCTCAAACACAATGACATGAGTAAGACCATACAAAGAATAGACCACACCTTCAACTCAAAACATTAAGACAATGGGTTTGTGAGTCTTCTTTTCAACTTTATCATTTTTACTAAATGTGAGAAACTCATCCTTGAATACCAAATAGTTTGCATATGTAAGGGTAGGTGTTTGTATTTGAAGTCTGATAGTTAAAGACAAATCTCTGCTAGTCTAAAGTCATAGGCATTTCTTTAGTTTGATGATCAAGGTTTTCTTTGAGCAGTTTTAAACTCCATGTGTTAAAAACATGAATTGTTGGGTAATGGCTTGAGGTAATTGGATCTTTAAGATAAGGGAAATTATCATTGATAATCTTTTGATCATAGATTTTGGAATATGATTTGGTTTAGTTGTGAAGGTTTAAGTATAATAGTTTTTTTGTACACCTTTGGGATTTGGACTTTGAAGTGATATAGGAATACTTTTCTTCTAAGTAGTTTTAAAAGTAAAGTACATCGTGATTGTAGCCTTTAAGAGATGCATCGCCATGGTTAGATAGTGAGTATATATATATATATATATATATATACATATATATATATATATGTATATCTTATCTTTTTTATTGGTAGATGACCAGAATTTTTTTGATGAGATATACTCAATTACCTAATTACTTCTCAAATAACTTTTGATGTTCATATTAGATCATCAAAAGTGATATATGGATCTATATGTCTGATCAAATGAGACTAATTCTTGTGATTTTAGGGAAGCTATAGGCCCCCATTGTCTGTGTTGTTTGTTAAGTTTATTAGATTAATATTTAAGGCTTATAAAGATCTCACTCTTTTCATGTTTCTCTTTCATATGTGTTTGTTGTATGAGTAGGCTCAATAGGAGTTGTGTGAAGAAATATTCTTTGAAAGATTTTTTGGATGATTGATTGATGAAAAACCTAGTTTTAATGTCTTACAACATATAGAATAAACAATTTTATATTTTGACAAATAACTCTTATTGTTGTAAACTTATATGTCATTTGTAATATATTATAAATATTTACAAAAGATGTGAAATGTTGACATACATTTATATTTGTAAAATGACATTATGAGTTATATTCTCCCTATGAAAAAATTATTTAAAAGAAAATTACTCACAAATTCTAATTAGGTATTAGTGGGATTGTTACAACAGTCACTCGTTTGTGTAAGGTTAAGTTCTCTCTCTTAGTTTTCTAAAGGTAGAATACAAACTATGTTTTTACAAAGCTATTTAGGACACATAAATATTTCAACAACTTTTAAATATCTTTTATAATATTAGCTCTCTATCTCTTGTTCTTCTTATATGACTTTATATAGACATGGAAAAAGAAGTGTCAGTGCAGGATTATTATTCTTTTTTCAGTAGTTGAGTTACATTAATATTCATTTAAGTGTCTTCCTTGAGTCTAATGAACTTTATAGTTGAAAATGAATTAAATGCACTTCATGCATAGATTAAATGCATTCTTCTTCAAGCAATATCTCAATCTCAATAACTAGTTAGATTGTTAGATTGATGAGATCTTGCTAAGAGAGTTTTTACTTAAGTAGATAGTATTTTCAGTGTTGAAATAAATCATTGATATTACATCATCTTTAAAATAAATTATAATAATAGACGTTCCGTAAAACATAATATAAGTGTGTATATATTCATGAAATATGAAGTTATGTTAACTATAACATTATATTATCTAGATTTATAGAACTAATTCTTTTCTCAATTATTGTTCTGGTACACTTAAGCAAACTTTAATTATGTACAATGAATTTTATTAAAATTAGAATTTTAGTAGATTCAACCAATCAAGATTTTTTAAAGCTTCTTTTATAATAAGTAATATTATATGTATATGTCAAATTTATTATTTTTTAAATCTAATAAAGTATTTAAATTTATTTAGTCATTAATTTTTTTAAACTACTACAGGTGTAGAGATATGAAAATTTATTTTAAAATTGTAACTCTTTCAACTCTATCTAACTATGATTTTTCATCACACGTATATTTGTTAACTACAATATTGTATGTTTTCTATGTTAGAACAATAATTTATATACATAAAAACTGTACATTTAAAATTAAGATATAATAAATAATATGCTATAGTATTAATATATATATATATATATATATATATATATATATATATATATATATATATATATATATATATATATATATATATTAAACGTTTTTAATAATGTTATATTGTTAAATTTATTATAACATTATATGTGTAATATAATCAAAAAATAATTTAAAAAATTGGATATGTTAAAAGTTTTAAAACCATATAAATTACTATAATATTAAGGATACATTTTGAATTATATTAAAAGTTCTAGTTGCGGTTTTTTTTTAACAGCTAGTTACGGTTGTAATAGAAATTTAATTTAAAAATGTTTTAATTTGTGTATTAGAAGTTTAATTTTAAACTTAATAACATAGATGTGGTCAAATTGATATACTTCTATCTGTTTGAATACCATTAATGATTAAGAAATCAGAGAATAATATAAGTGGTAGTTACAAATAACATTTATAATCCGAAATGTAATGATATTACTGAGTATGGAATAAAACAATAATATAAACATTATTTAAAAAATTGATTTAATTTGAGTCATCAATTTAAAAAATAGAAATACTTTTTGAATAATATATGTATTAATTTTGTTTTAGATCTTGATTTTTTTACCATTTCTTACTTTTTCAAATTCAATAAATTTCGTTTACAAAAAAATATTTTTGATGAAATATAATTTTTTATGGGAATAAATAGAGCAAGTAACTGAACATTGAAAATATAAATAGACATTTAATTTTCTTCTTATTCTTATAAGTCTAAATCTTCGACATGTTTTTTTCTTTTCTTTTTCTTTTTATACTATAATGACTTGTTTCTCGACTTTTAAATTTCATTTTTTCCATCTAGATAATAAGTAAATATGTGAAATTGATTTTTCTTTACCTTTTGCAAACATACAGTTACATGGTGTTTCACATGTCACTTCCTCTCTTGGTTTGAAGATACTAATAACAGACAAGGAAAAAACAAATATTCAAATATTCCAGGATTTGAAATAATCGGGACATACTTAACCTATTACATCTTTGACTTGATGTTATCTTAATTTTTTTAATTTTGTTTCAATTGATCTATTTTTTATCTCTTCTAATATTATCATAAATATCTATACCGTTAATCCCATATGTCTGTTATGTAGTTTATCTATTGATTCATCTTACGTAACAATCACCATCTATACTTTCAAAACCCTGCTTTTGTTTCAAATGTTCAAGTATGCAGAGTTTGCTTCTTCTTACTCACTAACTCTATTAACTGATTCAAAATTTTCTTCTTAGTTTAACACTGCTTTCATAAAATTTTGATGTGAATATATAAATGTGATCCACTTTTCTTCTCTCTCCAATCTCCAAAGTTTTACTACACTCATGTTCAACAATATGCAACTCAGAAAAATAATTATTAAAGCAGACTTTAGAAGCAAAATGAGGATAGTATAAGTTAAAAAGTATAAGTTAAAAAGCACTTGCAGTGTGGTGGTTAAGAAAATAAAACTAAGGACAAAGTAGATTGAGGTATGCAGACAAGAATTTAAAAAGCTGAGCATAATCTTCATTTCGAATAACCCTTATACCCTTTAATTATACTTAGTTCTTTCCCTACATCAGCATTGACTCCTTTTTACTATATCAATCCACATAGAGTCAGAACTGAACATACAAAAAATTCAAGAATGAAATAATAATCTTTGAATAGCAACATGATTATTTACTGAATAAAGAAACTTGGATTCCATATGGTATAAGAAACTCATGGTTGAATCAATCTTAGCAAAAGCCAATCCAAGGGATACAAGAGAAACTATATTACATTTCTAGAATTTGAAAGCCACCTCCAACTATCTGGCATAAAGTAATAAGAACTTAAGATGATGAATTCCATATAGGAAAACCATGCTCGCCTCCAATATGGATTAATGTAGAGAGTGGCAACAATTACCAGCAATACCGATGTGTATGCCACAACAAAACTTACACCAAAAGCAAGCATGTCAACTGGACTGTCACTGTCTTCATCATTTGGAGAAATGGGAGGTGATTGAGCATGAGGATGACAACTTTTTAGCAATGGAGGTCCACAAAGAAGAGAATTTCCTTCATAGCTGTTCTCATCAAAGGTAATAAATTGGCCTTTTCTTTCGGGTGTATCACCTGATAAGTTGTTATGTGCAACACTAAACACAGCAAGAGAGCTCAATTGATTTAGTTGAGGAGGAATTCGACCACTCAACATGTTGAAAGAAAGATCTAAACTCTCTATTTGAACTAAATTGGAGAATGTAGCTGGAATTTGTCCAATCAAATCATTGTGAGACAGGTTCAATGCTCGAACTTTTGTCAAGTTTCCAAGCTCAGATGGAATACTTCCGTTTAGTTTATTTTTGGACAAATCAATTCCGGACATGTAGGCAAGGATGCTCGCTGTATATGTGTAGGATCTTTTCTTCGTAGTGAAGTTTGCTTTTGTGTTTATATGTGGTATCAAAATTCCTGAACTGCTATTTTTTCCAATAAGAAAACCATTATATGCATTCCTTAATGAGTCAGGATCATCATTCTCAAAAGGCATTTTACCCAAGCATTTGGGTATTGGACCAAAAAAATTGTTAAAAGAAAGGTCTAGTATACTTAAATCTACCAATTGGCATAACTGCTCTGGTAAATGTCCTGTAAAGCGGTTACCCTTCAAAATGAGTATGCTCAACCTTGAATGAGCAAGGTCTTGTATCATATCTTGAATGCTACTGGTTATTTCATTGTAGCTAAGGTCTATCATCACCAAGTAAGCTCCTTTTCTGAACATTCTTTTTGATAAACCACTTAACCTGTTGTTGCTCAAATGGATGTAATTCACTGAAGCATTGACAAAAGATGGCACAGAACCCGTCAAATTGTTGTCTGAGATATCTAGATATGATAGAGATTCAAGTTCCACTAGCCTTGTCGGAATAGACCCTTCAAGATGATTGTTGGACAATGAAAGCGTTCTCCAGTTTGACAAATTTCCTACCACACTCGGTAGTTTCCCCACTAAATTATTATAGCTTAGATCCAAGTGTTGGAGAGATGAGTTAAAAAAGCTACTTGGTATGCTACCATAAAGGTTATTGTCATCTAAATACAGCTCCTCCAAGTATTTCAAATTTGGAAATATGAGTCCATCTAGTTCATTGTGTGAAAGTTTCAAGTATTTGAGCTGAGACCCTTCCCCGGATATGTTCTTTGGAATCTCTCCTGATAAACGATTATCTGAGAGATCCAATGTATCCAATAATCTCATTTGCCCAAACTCAGGAGAAATTGAACCTTGAATGTGATTGGTGGACAAGTTTAGAAATTGCAAATTTGGTAAAATTGAACTCATATTGTTACTGGGGATTTGGCCAGTTATGTTATTGTCAGACACATCAATTCTTCTCATGTAAATACGGGGATGCAATGGTAGGTGGATAACACCTGTGAAAGAGCAATTTCTAACGAGAAGCTCAGCCAATTTTGTGTTGTTTTCAAACAACCAGTGAGGAAACTCTCCTTCCAACCTACAGCTAGTGAAATCTAAGCTAGTCAAATTGTTTTGATGTAGAAGAAACCTGGGGAGTGGAAGAGAATCACTCTCAGTGGCTGAAGACAAACTAAGCACTTGTAATTGAAATTTAGGAATCCAAGTTTGCACACTAGGTTGTAAGTCCAATATGACTTTGTTGCCTTCACCATATATGAACTTAAGGTTTGAATGATTGGCAAATGGTGTAAAAGAAACAGGAACCTCAAATTGGTTTTCTTTAAAACCAAAATGTTCAAGTGATGCAAAGCTAGCAATGTTAGAATCAAATCTTCCAGTGAATTGATTTCTTGAAAGGTCCAACTTGCGAAGAGATGTCATGTTTGAGAAAGATGAAGGAAGCGATCCCATAAATTGGTTTTGGCCTAGATCTAACTCTTCGAGATTCTTCAGCTTAAACCAATCTGAAATATGAAATTTTGAAAAAAAAAAAGTCACCTTATTGAGGAAACGATGTAAATGATATAAATTTTTCAAAAGTTGCAGAATAAATATGTGATGATTAACGATAAAAGGAAATCAAAAAACTATAATGATAAATTAAATTACCAGCAGGAGGAAGGGTGCCATTTATTCCACATCCAAAAACAGACAAAACTTTCAAAGAAGTCAATTCCCCAATACTTCTGAAAAACTCATTGTCAAGGTCATAATTATAGTCCAGTACCAAGTGTTCAAGGTTACTTAAATCACGAAAATCTGCACAATAGAAAAAGAATTTATATGAACCTTAATATAACAACGAAAATAATTTGGTTAGAGTAAAATGAAAAGTATTTCTACCTCCTGCAGTAATTGTTCCTATAAACGTATTACTATTCATATAAAGCACCCTAATAGATGAGAAAGCTTGTAGTGATTCCCTCAGTGTGCTTCCATTTATACGATTGTAATCTAAAGCAAGGACATCCAATTTGCTAAGACTTTTTGAGCCTGAAACTAAAACATGGAAATAGCATTCAATTTGTCAAAACATGACAAAGCAAATACAATACAACAACTATACACAGTGAGAGAATAAATAGCATCATTTACAACTGCATTAAAATTGTATTCTGAAGACAACGGATTAAGACTTTTTTATATGAATTGCTTTAAATACCTTGATGAACAACAATACTGTTAATTCTGTTAAGACCTAGACCAAGAGTCTCCAAACTGGTTAAAGCCAATAATCCTGCCAGAGACAAATAGAGAATGGATTGTTACAGTCATTCATACAATAATAGTAATACTCTTTCTTCACTCATACAATAGAAGTAATACATTAAAAAAATTATCTGTTTCAGAGTCTAAGTCCAACCACCATAAAAAAATTATTACGAGAAGTCACTGCCAATGTGATCAACCTATAGAATACATCAAATTAACTATACTCACCACTTATATCCAGCGATCCACCTAATTCATTGTCTCTTAAATCAAGGGATTTGAGACGTTGAAGCCCACTGAGAGATGAAAGAATTTCTTTGGTGAAACTGTTTGAACTCAGCTTTAGGACTTGTAAATTGGTTGGCCATGCAAATCCATCATTACCTGATAAAAACAAAATTAACAGCATCTAGTTATGAGTGTATACACTAAATTTGCACCGAGTCAAATCTACTTTTATATAGTAAAGAACAAGGACAGCTAACCTAAACGCCACAAGATACTCTCATTCAAGTGGTTCCCCTCCATGTCAAGAATCTCCAGAGACCTTATCTTTGATATATCTAGCAATACATATACTGATCACACTCATATATTTTTCAACCAAAAGCAATGATGAAGATTTGAAATATAGGAAGTGTGACATACTAAGAATTGATCTTGGAGTCAATTCACTGTTTCCTAAATTTAAAGACTTGAGAGATGAGAGTCCACTAAGAGCAGATGTAATATCACTGTCATTGAAGTTGTTGTAAGACAAGTCAAAGACCTCAAGATTCTTCAACCTAGAGCATAAACCTGCAAGGTAAACTGTGTTACATCACATACGTATACTTTATCCTGAACCTATCATCAGTATCCTTAGCTTTACAAATGAAATGGGAAAATTATTCCACCTTGGATATGATTATCTGAGTCCAATCCAGTTCCAGACAAATACAGTTCCTTCAGAGATGTGAATCCCCCGAGAGATGGCAAGATGTCATTAGTCAAAAAGTTGTGACTTATGTCAAGGACCTCTAATCTAAGCAACTTCGATGACAGAGTTTCAAAAACTAAAGGTATATACACATGTGTTAGTCAAAGGTTGTAGAACAAAGCCAACCAATTTTGCAGTAAAAATTAAAAAGATGCTTATCACAACATCATCATCATAATATATATCCTCACCGTTGGATGTTGCATGGAACCTGTTGTATGACAAATATAAAGACTTGAGGGATGGAAGGCCATTCAAGCAAACTAGAATGTCGTTGACATTATCCATATCACTGTTACTCAAGTCAAGGACTTCCAGATTTTCCCACCCTGAAAAGTATTCAAATCAAATGGAAATATTATTCATACTCCACCGTTTATTGAGTAAGCAATGATCAAGAAATAGAATGTGTAGGAGAATAACCTTCACCGTCTGCACAATCAAATATCCCAGCACTACGGCTCAAGTTGAGACTCTTCAAATCCTTGAACACAACAAGATCAGCGTAATTCAAATGCCATTCTAATAGAATAAATCCACTCCACAGGCCATAAAGATTAAGTTTGGCCACTCTCCCTGTGGAGGAGTTGCACTCTACTCCTTCCCATTCACAACAATCTGTGCCTTCCCACTGCCAAGACAAAGGGAAGCCAAAACGGGAATTTAGACCCCAAAGGGCTTCTCTTTCTTCCTTCCAGCACCCTTCACACCGTATCACTTCCAGTGAAATAAAAATAAATAAAGCCACAGTTACGTTCTTCATTTTCATCTTCAGATTTTGTAGCAAAGGATTTGGCCCTTTAAATAAGAATGAAGCTACTAAAGTAAACTAATTTATGGCTAAGTCAAAGTTGGTGGCGACCACGGTTTTATACTATATGGCTGTTCCCATTATGAACACTTTCAAACAGCAGTGACAATGTTAATATAAATATACTTTCTTTGATGAATTGGAAGTTGAAAAACTAAAGAACACAAGATCTTCTGGAAATTACAGTAGTTGCTGTGATACTTCCCCGGTTTTGTATATACATAAAGAAATTGTAGTATTCAGCTTTTTTATTGGCAAAGTCTTATTTGAATAACTGAACAGAGAATAAAGGTAGGTAATAGTGAAGGATGACTTGAGGTCAACCCAAAAGCCGTGACTTCTGCAGTACTACCAAGTGCAATTCTTTCCTCGTAATTTCGTCGAACAACTTGTCTTCTGCCATGAGCCTCGATCATTTGGGATCTAATAATGATTGTGGGAATTAATACCTTTTGGAGAGCATTTTGTGTACACGAATGGAAGCTTTTTCTTTGCTAATATATTTCTTAAAACAACATTTGGATTAATCCAACAATGTGTTGGGCAACAAAATGGTAAGTGCTAACTAAAATAGGAGAAAGAAAAAAAAAAAATTGATGAAGAAAACTAATAGAGAGAAAAAAAAAAAAAAAAAAAACTTTTTTAAAAAAAAAAAAAAAAAAAAAAAAAAAAAAAAAAAAAAAAAAAAAAAAAAAAAAAAAAAAAAAAAAAAAAAAAACTTCGTTAAGCTAAAGCAATTATACCATTTCTCTCTAAAATAGAAGAATACTAAAGGGTACACCAGGTTAAGATTTTTAAATAATTTTTTTAAGGTCTACAATATTTCAGGACATTTAAGTGCTATATCTATACATATATAAGTATTCTGTATTTAATTATAATAATACGATTTTTTAAGATAATAATATTGGTAAATGATAAATTTGGTCTTTGAAAGTGTGTGGAGTTGTCACTTTAGTCCTAGAAGTAATATAATTATAGTGTTTTGAATCTTCCTTCAACAAGCCTTCTTCAATGAATTTTCGTATGTCTTCTTCCCATGAGTATTCATCAGACTTTGTCTCTTAAGATAGCAAATGATCCAATTCTTTTGTAAAATTGTGTGACTTAGTTCCTAGAAATGCATGATGTTAAATTCATCTAACAAAGTAAAATAAAAATATTAAGTTTGTCATCAATTTAGTCTATTGGACTCAATATGACGCGTCATGTGTACTGTGACGTCACAAATTAACTAATAAAGTGAAATAAAAAATTTTATTTTCTTTAAATCAATAATTATTATATATTTAACTTAAAATGTAGCCGAAGATAAAAAAATTTATAATACATTCAACAATCAAGACATAAAATTTTAATTTGATATTATACATATATATATATATATATATATATATATATATATATAAAATTTTATTTTAGACTTCATTTTTAAGGTAACAAACATAAAGTATATATTTTTTTTTATTGAAACTTAGTTGGGTATCGAGTGACCCAGAGGCAAAGTGTCCAAAGACAAAAGGCTGAGTATGTGAAGCTAAAATTATAAGAATGAATTATCAATTTATATTTTATTTACAATAAAAAAATATAATAAAAATAATAATATCACGTTTACAAATTTTAAAATGTTATATTTTTCATTCTAAGAATGGTGTTGAAAATTTTAAGATTTGATCTAATAAGAAATGTATTTTATAGATTTAAAATTTATATACATTATTTAATTTAATTGTTCGAATGAATATTTGTCTCTGAAATTACAAGTTCTTGTTTCTTTTTTTCTTTTTTAAGTTTCTTTATTTTTTTTTATAACTACTTTTCTTTTGTTGTTTGAGAATATGATTGAGGAATGTCTAACACTATAATGATTTCAACGAGGATTAAAGATGTAAACAATAATATTAGTTTGTCTATGCTTTCTAAAATAAAATATAATTACATCAAGTCATATGTTTACAATACATTTATATTACATTAATGTAGAACTACATTAAGCTATACATATTTTTTAGGTAATTATATATTAAACTTTTAATACAAACTTTATGTATTATAAAGTGCCATAAGAAAAAGATTGCTCAAAGGATTGTTGTGAGCTGTAGAAAGCAAGAAAAAGCAATAACTACCAAACCATCCAAAACTAAGGGAATTTTAAGACTTTGGAAATGTCTGCAGTGAATGAGTGGAAAGAATTAGGGACACCCATTACTTTCTTAAATTAAAGAATCAAGATGAACAAAAGAAATAACAAAAAAGTTATATATATATATATATATATATATATATATATATATATATATATATATATATTCCAAACAATAATCGCATTTTAAAACAATAAAAGTGATAAATGATAAATATTTCAAACAATTTAGGAATATCAAATTTTATTTTTCTTTTTTCTAATAGATCAACATGAGTAAATTTGTAAATAATATAAAAATAACAATTGAAGTAAATAGTCAAGATAAATGAGCAATCATGATATCATCCTCCAATTTGACAATATACAACTTCTACCCATTTTAATTCTCAAGGATTTAATCCTCCAACTTCTTGAAATCCAAACCGAATACCCAAAACCAAATTGCTAAGATCATCTCCCAAAATCTGAACCGACTTCCTAAAATCCGAAATGAATATCCAAAATCGAATTGCTAAGATGATCTCCCAAAATCTAAACCGAATACTCAAAACCGAATTGTTAAGATCATCTTCCAAAATTCGAACCAATTCCCTGAAATCCAAACCAAATACCCAAAAAAAAATTGCTAAGATCATCTCTCAAAATTCGAATAGACTTCTTAAAATCCGAGTTAATCTAAATATTCACATTATTTAAAAAGTACACGAAAATATTTCTAATTCATATGAGTATTAAGCATGGTGGTTCACCCATCCTTATGCTTCTAACGAATCATAAATTTAAAAATATCAAAATTTTCAAAAATATCCAATTTTCCAAATACCAAAAAATTTAATATGAAAATTAAAAAATATCAAACACCATCAAATAATCTTCTATATAGAACTAAGTAAACCATGACTTTTCATTATGGATGGAAATAAGTAAGAGCAAGGTAAATTCTTACTGGACCCTAAAACAAAATAAAAAATATTTCTTTGTTTTTACTTTCATTCCTGTTTCCTTTTGAAAAAAAAAATTTCAAAAACCACATTATTTTTGTTTATTTGATTAAAGGTACCGTCTTAGGACGACGGGCGTCGTGAAGTGTTAATATCTTCTCCACATGTAACCGACTCCTTGATCCTAAATTCGATTTTACAGACCGCAACCTTATCTTCAATTTTTTTATAATAAACTAGAGTGACAATTCTTTCTCTCTTTTGTTTTTCAATTATTAATTTCTCTTTGGATTGTCGTTCTGTCCTGGTCCTATTTACCACAGATGACGTACATTACAGAGTTAGGTCAAATTAATTAAATGAGTAAAAAATGATTTTGATTTTTGAAATTTATCTTTTTCCTTATTTTTCTATCTATGTTTGTCTACTTTTTTGTTTTCTTTTACATGTGGAGGAATGGGTATGCAATTTTTTTTTTTTTTTTACATATGGAGCCAAAAGTAAATACTTCAGTTCAAAATACCCTAAACAAATATCATCATTATATTGAAACTCAATTCAAGGTGTACGTCAAAAGCTTTTAAAAGTCAACTAGAAAAATTCTATCAAAGAATGATGTGAGTTTGCAATAAGAAATATTATCACAAAGTGATGCGAAAAGAATGCAAAAATGATGAAAAAAATGAAAAGAAAGTGATGAGAGAAAGATGAAAAAAAGAAGAAAGAACTAAATGTTTATAGAAGAAAACCCTAACTATTTTTCATGACACTTGGTTTCGGCGATCCTTGTTTCAAAGAATATAAATCCACAAATATTTTTTATTCTTTATATTTTTTTTTCATAATCTTGTAACCCTTAACAATGTTACAAGCCTAATAAAATCCACATTGATTGAAGAATGATTGTTATGATTTTTATAAAACTTAATCTTACAACAAAAGAAGGTGATTGACAATACTATCATAGAAAAAAAAAAGTAAAAAAAAAATGTAATAACTACCACTATGACAACCATTTGCATCGTTCTTCTTTTATTTACCTACCACGTTTTATTTAATCATCCACTAATTTTGCTTGTTTTTTTTTATAAAAAAAGTATATAATAAAAATTAGGTTTGTATATTTGGTTTAACATCTCTATTAAATATTTTGCAATTTCTTTCTTTTATGAATACACTACCACTATATTTTGTTTTTTTTTTTCATATGCAATAATTAAAAATATTTTTTCCATTATAATTTGTAAATAATGTAAGATACTTGTATAGTCGTACGCGTTATCTAGTAATTAATTTTATTATTTAAAATATTTTCATACAATAAATAATATGTTTAGAATGATTCTTTTAGATACAAAACTTTAAAAATAATAATTATTTGAGTGTTTGTAAGATCGTTTGCAACATCTTATACTCAATATCAGTTTTAAAAATATAAAAAAAATGACCTTTTGCACAATAAATAGTTTACGCTATCTCTGTTTGTTAAGGATATTATGAATATCTTGTACTTTAAATTATAAAAACATAAAAATATCAAATATTCTAAATATTAATTTTTTTAAAAATTAAAAATTAAAAATTAAAAAATATCAAAACATTAACAAACAATTTTGTATTCATAATTACATAAATCTTGACTTTTCATTATAGATGAAAATATGTATGATTAAAATCAATCTTTGTCGGCCTAAAAATCAAAAAAATATTTTATTTATTTCTACTTGCATTTTTTCTTGATAAAAATAAACATTATAGAAAATTACACTCATTTTGTTCATTTGTAAGATACTAATATATTTTCTATACATAATTACAAATATATTTTCTACATATAATCAACTCTCAAAATCCTAATTTAATCTGATTTCACGTATTATTGTCTTATCTTTTATTTTTTTTATAGTTTTTCATAATAAAAGACTCATTATAACTTTATAGAATTTAGTTACTCCAAAATTAGTATTTAAATTTAGATAATAGTAACTAAAAATTTAAGTCTATAATGATACGGTAACTAGAAACCAAAAACTTACTTTGTAATTGTATTTTATTTATTAATCAAAAAATAGTCTCTAAAATATATTAATAGTACCTAAAAAAGAAATTTCTAATTATATCCTAACAAAGATTGAAAAATTATGTCTACATAAATAAATATTTTTTATAATTATTAATCACTTAAAACATAGCCTCTAATTATATCATAAGTTTTTACTAAAAATAGAAATTATTTTATCGATTATTTGTACTTTATAAATTAATTGCTAATTTAATTAATATAATGGTTAATTATTTTTTTAAATTAGTCAATATTTAGTGAATATCTTGTAGTGGTTTTTTTTGAAAAAAAAAGTAATGGTTTTACGCTACATTTCAGGAGAAAACACAAATATTACATTAATATAATAATTTCACTTAAATCATTGAGTCTTTCTAAGATTAATTTTGTTTGTTAGTTCTTAGAAATTTTCACCACACAATCTGTCAACAAGTTTCATATATTTTTACCATACGGAAATCTAAAACCACAAGCTGATTTCCCTTTTTTACCCTAGTTTTTCATATGTTAAAAATCAACCTTGGACATGCTTTCTCTCATAAGCGGAAAAGATTAAAGAATTAAATTTGCATTGACACAACAATCATCAACTGCTATACATAACTATTAAATAAGGTAGAGTAATAATTTCAATACACATATTTACAATTTATATGGAATATTTTAAGAGCATTTTAAAACAACAATACTCCCTTAATAAATATACCATAAAAAATACTGATACATTGATTATTTATCATTATTTTTGAAAAACAGTAAAATAAATTTACTGCAACAATAAATAGTAATGAAGGGTTCTGACAGAGCGAGCAAACCCAAAAAGAAGAATAAAAGAAAGAAGTGCTTACACAGTTTCTCATTGCAAGCATGATGATCGAAGACGACTCATCGCTCTTCCACTACTCCCTCCTCGGCCTCTTCCTCATCGCACCCCCCACTTTCCTCTCCCTCACCTTCCTCCAGGCCCCCTATGGCAAGCACCACAGGCCCGGATGGGGGCCCAACCTCCCGCCCCCCCTCGCCTGGTTCCTAATGGAAAGCCCAACGATCTGGCTCACGCTACTCCTTTTCCCCCTGGGCCTCCACTCCCACAACCCTAAAGCCCAAGCCCTCATCGCCGTCTTCCTCCTCCACTACCTCAACCGCACCATCCTCTACCCCCTCCGCCTCCTCTGCACCCCCTCCAAGAAAACCGCCTCGGGCTTCCCCCTCTCCGTCGCGCTCATGGCCTTCGTCTTCAACCTCCTCAATGCGTACCTCCAGGCCCGTTCAATCTCCCACTACCACACCCATTATACTTCCTCGGGCTTTTTCTGGTTCCGGTTTTTGATTGGGCTTTTGGTGTTTTTGTGTGGGATGGGGATTAATGTGTGGGCTGATAGGGTTTTGCTGCGGCTGAAGAGCGAGGGGAAGGGCTACTTGGTGCCCAGGGGAGGGTTGTTCGAGCTCGTTGCGTGTCCTAATTACTTTGGGGAGATTGTGGAGTGGCTGGGCTGGGCTGTTATGACTTGGTCCTGGGCTGGGCTGGGCTTTTTTCTTTATACTTTTGCGAATCTCGGGCCCAGGGCCCGTGCCAACCGGAAGTGGTATTTGGAGAAGTTTGGGGAGGATTATCCGAGGCAAAGGAAGGGTGTTATTCCCTACTTGTATTGATCATTCTTCTTTTGTTTTTGTTGCATTGTAATTGGGAATGTGGAATGGGATCAAGGGAAAAATCACCAATAATTTTTTTGTTTATGATGATCATGCATTGTAGCTCAACTTGGTTTGCCTAATGTCACTCTGAGATCAAGGTTTTTTTTTTTTTTTTTTAAATTACATTTTTGATCATTTTATTTTTCACATTTTTACTGTAATATTCTTTTTGTATATTTGTTGATACTGTCTTTAAGAGTTATTTAATATGTATAAAATTAATACTTTAATCAAAATTATAAGTTCTTAAAAGGGTGATGATTAAAATTTGAGAAAGTAGGATTAAAATGGAATATCATTAGTTAAAATGGGTTTTTTGTTAAATGTTGCTGTGCTGGATGTAGTCGAATGTTTTATTGCATTGGTTCTTTAAATACAAGAATTTGATGTAGGAATGTCGATGTTTCGTTAAGGCTCCAAAGGCAAGATTTGCAAATCTTGATGACTATAATTGGTAGCACTTTTGAGTACTGGGCCCTCAAGAACGAAATTTAGGTAAATTGACATATGTTTTAGCACGTGGTCCCATGCCGCGTTATAATGGTATAAAAAAATGTGACGAAAATTTAATTCAAATATTTAATGTGTGTTTGGATTTGAAGAGATGGATTTAAGAAATGAAAAATGATGAATTTGAAGTTTAATGGAATGAGTGATGCAGACATGAGAAGAAAAAGAAATCAACAAAAATTTATTGGATGTGATTGATTTTTTTTAAATGGATAAAAATATATAATTACAAATTTGTTTTAAAAGTTAAAATTAATTTATATAAAATATAATTAATTTATTAAATTTGATTGTTTAATTTGTTTTTAATAATAAAATTGTAAGACTATAATTTCTCTTATGTGTTTAAAATTAATTTGAATTAAAAGCTGATTAAAAAATATTGGTATTTTCAAACACATATATCTTGAAATTGGATTTCATAAAAAAGGTTGGAATAAAAATAAGTTTAAAGTATGTAAATGAAATTGTAAAATTCATACATTAATAAAAAGAATATCTTAGAGGTGAGTTTAATACTACTTATCTTTATAAAATTAGCTTGTAAGGTGAGGATTACTTCAATTTATATATATATATATATATATATATATATATATATATATATATATATATATAATGAATTGTCTTAAATTTAGGATCTCCAACACACCCCTTATGTAAACTTTGTAAGGAAAAAAAAACCAAACTCTCTCTCTCTCACCCTTCATTGTCCATATCTGTGTCTCCCTTCTCTCTCATTTTCACTTTCTACACTTTATCTATTTCAGAATCTGATAAAGCCCTGTAGTAGCTGAGGAGCCTAGGATAATCTCTAATCGATCAAAATCTCAATTCAATCAGAGTACGTCCTTATTTACTCTGAGGATCCTTTATTCTCTATTTTTCATTTTTTGTCATCAATCTTAGTGGGAACAGTTGCGAAAAGTGTTTCTCTCAACTTTATTAAGATTATACTGAAATTTGATGTTATTTGAATAACTTGTTCTAGATCCCTAGAGTTGGATTGGTGTTATTGTCTGATTGGAGGAATTGATAGAGGATCATGTATAAGGTAAAGGAAGCTAGTTTTAAGTCTTTTAATAATAATTTAGGTTAAAAGCTTTGATAGTGATGAGTTTTGGTTCCAAGTTTTAATTTTTATTATAGATTGTGTCTTATGATAAGATAAGTTGATTATGTATTTAGTATGAACTGTGATATTGATGTGGTGAATTGTAGGATTGATATGGTTGTGTATGATATAATTGAAATGATACGTTAATGTCTGAGTTATAGAGTTATAGGCAATCATTTTGGTTGAAATGAAACCAGTGTATTAGGGTTGAAAGGAAATAAAGGTGTCATGGTTATATATGCATCTATATGATTCAGTATGATTGAATTGATGTGTTATGTGTGATGATTAAGTTATAGGCTCATATGTAATCATTTTGGTTAAAATGCAACTAGTGTACTGGGGGTTGCTGTTAGGATATTATTATCAGAGAAACAAATCAGTAAAATCTCAGAGATAATCAAGGGAATATTAGAGAATATCAATAGAATATCAAAGAATATCAAATGTATTTATTTAGAATAATTTCTATATTTAGTTCCCTAGAATTTTATATTAAGTGAGCTATTATAAACAAAAAAACAGAACATTCAAGAATAACCTTATTCCATGTGATCATATTCTTTGTTCATTTTTTGTGTTCATAGTTATCATATCCTTGTTTAACCTTTCCTAACCCTTGATGCCATCGCAAAATGGTATCAAAGCGGTGTTAAATTCTGGAAATTCAGAAACCAACATCTTCGTACCATTATCCCTCACAGTCGGAAAAAAAATAAAAAATATCATTTTCAAATGATTAAATTGGCAACAACATGAATCAAAACCAAAATAACTCATCAACCATTACTGATGAGCAAATTTTGCAAATTACAAATATGCTTCGTAATGGCCTAGGGATTCAACAAACACAAGCCAATCTTGACAAGGGACAAGGATGAAGTCGCTTAGAAACTGTCAGACGAAATCCATCACAACGCACCAGGAAGATTATTAGTACTTTCACAAGACAAATGATTTGATGAAGCCATGCAAGACAAGCTCAACAAGCCAAAGTAAGCAAATGGAAATGTGTTCTAGGTTTTGTCTTAGTGTGAGTGAGTGTGATTGGCTGTGAAAGAGAACCTATGCACATCTAAGGAGAAATTCATTAGCACATGGTTTAAATGATTTAAATCAAACCATAAAAGGTTTAACCTTGGTTAAAAACAGTTTTGGAAAATAAAGTACTGAACTATTATAAGCTGATTTCAAGTTTAAGCCGAATCAATTTATTCGTGTCTGAGCATAACTGAATTAACTATTTTCTAAATCTGGTTTGAGTTCTTCTTTTATAAATACAGTGGGCTTTCAAGTGTAAGAAAGAATAAAATATAGAAAGAACAGAAATAGATACATTTTTATGAAACACAATCTTTTGAACTTCATTTTTGTGAGAACTACTGTGAGAGAATTGTTGTTTCATAATAATCATTTTTGAAAGAGGGTTTTTACTTGAAGTATCAATCTTGACTAAGGTGTGCTATTGGGTTTCTTCAAGATTATGTACAGGCCTTTCTTTCTGCACCAATCAGGGAGTTTTCTCAACCCTTCTTGATCCTGTTTGAATCAAGATTTGTGTTGTGTTCATTGTAATTCTATGAAAATCATTGAACAATTGTATTGGTTTGGGCTATAGGAGTTAGCCTAGTGTTTCTGCTGAAATTGATTGGGAGCTGCAGGGAGAAGTTGATCAATTTAGCAGGGTTCTTGATTTCTACGGGGAGTAGAAATTGGTTGATTAATTGTATGTGAACAATTAATTAAGTTAGTGAAACTTTCTTTGCGAGTGGTAAAAAGGAGACTGGACGTAGCCCTTGAGGAAGAGTGAACCAGTATAATTGATTGTGTTCTGCTGTTCTTGACCCTTCTCTTTCAATTTTGTATTGTTCTTGCACTGCTCATTGTGTTTAATTGAAAGATTGAATTAATTTATGGTAATCTTGATGAAACTGGTTTAAGTTCTCTGCTGGATATTGATTTGTGCATTGTAAATATGAATTCTATGTTGGTTCTGATAAATCTATTGTAGTTGCCAGAGAAATCTTGCTTAATAGATTGGTTCTTTTCTAATTCTGTTGTACATATAAGATTATGAATCTGTGATTTTACAAAGAATTAGAACTTTGGCTGAATTATTGTAATACTGCAAAATTTGTATTCTTGTTCTGTGTTCTTGGTATAACTGAATAATTGAATCTGCATTCTGAATAATTCTCAAATCTATATTAATTACTGGTGTTAGGAAACTTTATCAGATTTGTTAATATTGACTGAAATCAATGTAGAGTTGTGTTAGGAGTTTCAAATTTGTATTTTGTAATTATGTTCCTCTTTGTTCTCATTCAAATTTGGAATTTTGTGTGATTCAGTTCTGAGTGTAATATTGCTATTGAAACTATGTGAACTTGATCTGCTTAAAGTGTTGTTGTGAATCTGGTGTGTGATTATGAATCTGCTGTGTGTGCTTTTTGAAAATCACTATCTGCCTGTAAAACAAATTGGTTCATTCGTGATTTGAATCAGTTTATTTCTTTATTGCACCTCATATCTTTAGCACGAAGATTTATTAAAATTTTTCAAATTGCGAAAACTTTTTTCAAAGGTCTAAATTGATTGAAAATCTTTCAAAGTTCGATTCACCCCCCTCTTGAACCCAGCCTAAAACATTCTCAAAGACAAAAGCTATATCTATTGTACTCATTGCAGAATGAAGAAACACACCAAAGAGACTTGCTTCAAAATCATGGGTTATCTCGAATGGTGGGAAGATTCCAAACCAAAAAATCGCAAGGCTGCCACCGCCGCAGTCACTCATGAAGGGGGGAAAAGAGAAAAGGATACCAGCTCAAGAAAATCTGATCAGTGGATTTTTGATTGTGGGGCAACTGACACCATGACCCATGACCCTCACGATTTTGACAGTCTCTCTATACTTGTTAAAACCCATATTGAAACAACTAGTGGAGAATTAGTTGCGATCCAAGGAGGGGGCTCAATTGTTTTTTCAGAAAAATTAAAATTAAAAAATTGTCTCTATGTTCGTGCACTATCATCAAAATTACTTTCGGTAAGCCAAGTTACAAAGGAGTTGAATTGTGTGGTTCTCATGTTTTCTAATTTTTGCATTTTACAGGACATTCTTACGAAGGAGATCATTGGGCGTGGTACTGAACGTGAAGGTCTTTACTATATTGATGAGGTTGTTCAAAAGGGACATGTCATGCTTGCTCATGGAACAGTTACAAGGCAACTCTAGTCATGGCATAGACGTTTGAGACATCCTTCATTTGGGTACCTTAAGATTTTATTTCCTAGTTTATTTATAGTAACACTGAGCCCATCAAATGTGAAACTTATATACGGGCAAAAAATCATAGAGTTACTTTTCCTCTTAATAACAATAGAGTCAATTATGCTTTTTCATTAGTACACTCTGATGTGTAGGGCCCAGTTCCTAATTCCCACAATAATCATTTTCAGTATTTTGTATTATTTGTGGATGATTTCTCTCGCATGACATGGATATATTTTCTAAAATACAAATCTGAAGTACCTAATAAGTTCTATGCATTCTATCAAATGATTCACACTCAGTTTGACAAGAAAATCCAAGTACTTCGATCAGATAATGGTGGAGAATTTGTTAACAAATCAATGCAGGAATTTTTCAGAAAAAATGGCTTAATCTATCAAACTTCATGTCCAAACACACCCCAACAGAATGGTGTACCAGAACGAAAAAATCGTAAGTTACTAGAGATGACTCGAGCCATGATTTTTGATACACAGGTTCCGACACGTTTTTGGCCCGAAGCTGTCGCTACCTCAGCCTATCTTTTGAACAAGGCTACTCTCCAAGATCCTTAACCAAAAAATACCCCTACAGATCCTAGATACTCAGACTGATCTCCCTCCTGTCCAAATGTTACCACCATGAGTTTTTGGGTGCTCTGTGTTCGTTCATATTCCCAAAGAAAAAAGAACTAAATTTGATCCATGTGTTGAGAAATGTGTCTTTGTTGGATATGCTACACATCAAAAGGGGTATCGATGTTACAACCCAATCACTCACTGTGTACATGTGACTATGGATTGTGATTTTTTAGAATCATAATATTTTTTCAGTAGCCAACTTGATGTTCAGGGGGAGAAAAGTAGTGAACTACCAAGTTGGTTAAATAGCCTTAGTTGCCCAAAAACTGTTCCAAAAGAGCAAGTAGATGGAGCCAACGAGCATGTCTCTGTCAACGTAGGAGGGACTAACACAACCAATGAGGATCCTTTTGAGAATGTCCAACAAGAGGTAAGTGATCTTCACTCTACTGAGCTGTCACCTGTTATGAATGAAGTCACTAACAATGACAGGTTAACACCAGAACCAAAGCCAGAGCCTTTCACACTTTCGCCAAGAAGAAACAGAGGAGTACCACCTGACCGAGATTCTTGAGAACATATTCCCCGGAATACCAGGTATCCTATGAAGATAACTAGAGAAGGAGTGACAGACATTGCAAGAGCTTTTCTTACCTTCATTATAGCTGAAGACATTCCTAAAATAGTTTACGAAGCCGGTAAAAAGGGCAAATGGAGAGAAGCTAGGAAAACAGAGATGAAAGCTCTATGAAAGAATGAAACTTGGGAGAAGTGCATCTTACCAACAGGGAAGAAACCAATAGGGTTTCGATGGGTTTTCACCATTAAACATAAAGCAGATGGCACCATTGAGCGATATAAGGTAAGATTGGTGGCAAAAGGCTATACACAGACTTATGGCATTGACTACTGAGAGACTTTCTCACTAGTTACAAAAATTGACACCATCAAAGTATTATTTTCAATAGAAGCAAACAAAAATTGGCCACTCCATCAGTTTGATGTCAAGAATGCTTTTCTGCATGGAGATTTAAAATAAGAGGTGTACATGGAAGCTCCTTCAGGATTCTATGAAGATTTCCAAAGAAATGAAGTTTGCAAATTAAAAAAGACACTCTATGGGCTTAAGCAGTCTCCGCGTGCCTGGTTTGGAAGGTTTACAGTGGCCATTAAAAGGTACGGGTACATACAAAGCAACTCTGACCATACTTTATTGTTGAAAATAAAAGGAGATTGATCACATGCCTAATAATATATATGGATGACATGATCATAATCGGAAGTGATATAAAAGAAATAACACAACTGAAGAATAACTTGTTCAGAGAATTTGAAATGAAGGACTTAGGTAGACTAAAGTACTTCTTGGGAATAGAGGTTCTTCGCTCTAACAAAGGGATCTTTATTTCCCAAAGAAAGTACATCATGGATTTGCTTGCAAAACAGGAATGGTTGATTGTAAACCAACAGATACTCCTATGCAAGTTAACCATGGTTTAAAGTTTAAGGAAGGAGCTAATCTGGCAGATAAAGAGAGGTACTAATGGTTAGTTGGAAAATTGATTTATCTGTCACACACTCGATCAAATATAGCATATGCAGTAGGGGTAATAAGTTAGTTTATGCATCAACCTCAAGAGGATCATATGGAAGCTGCTATGAGGATTGTCTGATACTTGAAGGGGACACCAGGAAGTGGGATCATGTTCCAAAAGCATGAACACTTAAACATTGAAGCTTATACTGATGTTGATTGGGCTGGTAATCTAAATGACAGAAGATCTACGTCGAGCTATTTTACTCTTGTGGGAGGTAACTTGGTGACATGGAGGAGTAAGAAGCAGAAAGTGGTTGCTCTTTCAAGTGCAGAGGCTGAATTTCAGGGAATTGCTAAAGGTATAACTGAAGTCTTATGGTTCAAAAAGTTATAACCGAGATTGGTTTTCCACCACAACTACCAAGTCAATTAAAGTGTGATAACAAGGCAGCAATCAGAATCTCAGAGAATCTTGTACAACATGACAGAACCAAGTACGTTGAAGTGGACAGACACTTCATAAAGGAGAAGATTGAGGATAACAGTATTGAGCTTCCATTTGTAAGGTTAGAAGACCAGTTAGCAGACATTCTCACCAAAGTTGTTACACGCAAAGCATTTAACCGTGCCCTCAACAAGCTAAGCATTGGTGATCCCACTGCTCACCTTGAGAGGGAGTGTTAGAATATTATTATAAGAAAAACAAATCAGTAGAATCTCAGAGATAATCAAGGGAATATAAGAGAATATCAATAGAATATCAAATGTATTTATTTAGAATAATTTCTATATTTAGTTCCCTAGAATTTTATATTAAGTGAGCTATTGTAAACAAAAAAATAGAACATTCAAGAATAACCTTATTCTATGTTATCATATTCTTTGTTCATTTTTTGTGTTCATAGTTATCATATCCTTCTTTAACCTTTCCTAACCCTCAATGCCATCGCAAGAGTTGCAAGAAAATCAAGGTCTTTTTTTTTCATGTAGATAGGTGTACAAAAGTTTGATGTATTTGGATACTTTATATTGTACTTTGAACTTTGAATGCATGTTAATACTTGGTAGTAGGTAAAAGTTAGTTGTTTTGATCAATCATTTTCTGATGCTTTTGCTTAAGCGAGAGAATCTCGCTCAAACAAATTATGTAGAAAAATTCATTCTACAAGTCTCACCTGACCGAGATACAACTCGCATGAGCAAGCTCTTTGTAAGAAAAAGGTGCTCTTGAGTCAATTTTTGCTCAAGCGAAGAACATTTCATCCAAGCGAGGTTCATTCTCGCTTAAGCATTCTCGCTCAAGTGAGGTCCATTCTCACTCAAGCTAAAATTATTTTTGTTATGTTTTTCTTCTTTTCTTCTTCTCTTTATTCTTTTCTTTCTTCTTTATCAATTGTTTTGCAGTTTGAAATTATATTTCGTTTATTCACAATGTTCTTTATTAGAGTTGAATGAGAAATGCTATAGAATTTTTGGGTTGTTATATTTATGATATTAGAGCAGTCATCCTTAGGAGGACCTGAGAGTAATGGGTTTGTTAGGCTTCTTTTGTGCATGTTGGTTTTGAGATGATTGTTGTGAATATGAAAGTATTAAGGAAGAAAAGGATTTTGATAGAGTGGTAAGGGTGCACACTCATTACTAATCAAGATGTATTTCTATCTTAATTCTTGGTGTTTGAGTATATGTTAAAAGATAAGTTTTGGATGATGATGTGTGTTATTTGGTTATTTTTTATGTTTAGATAATTGTTTATGAATGTATTAAATGACATGGTTAGGGGTTTATAATTAGTTGTAATATCTTTTCTTATGTGCTCAAACACATAAACCAACTACCCCTCCTCAATCTGCTGATATGTACAATTTAGCCCTGGCAATAAGATGATGACAACAACCTCACAGCAGCAAAGTGCTACCATGGCACAACAACATCAGGTTGCCCTTCATCAATTAGAAAATGCTAGATTAGCAGCAAAAGCGACTCAACTTCATCATCAACATCATTCCTTAAGTTTAGAGGATTTCATGAGACATAGCCACCAAAGTTTAATGGAGGAGAAAATTTAGATAAAGCATATTAGTGGATGAGAGACATTGAAGGATTTTTAAAGCTACACAATGCTCTGAGCAGAGGAAATTATCTTATGATATGTATATACTTACTGAAGATGCTAAATTTTGGTGGATAGGCACAAGGCAAATAATGGAAGGAAGAGGAGAAGATGTCACTTGGAAGAGTTTCAAAGTAAGATTTTTGGAGGAGTACTTTCCTAACAGTATTAGATATCCAAAAGAAATTGAGTTCATGCAGCTAGAACAGGTGAACCTTTTAGTTACTGATTATGCTATCAAATTCAAACATTTGGCTAGATTCGGAACTTAAAATATGATTGAAGCTTAGAGGTGTAGAAAATTTGATTTTGGGTTGAGGCAAGAGCTTAAAAAGGTCGTGGTTCTTATGTCATTAGAGAGTTTCTAGCTCTAGTGGAGAAAACTAAGGTTGTGGAAAATTTGAAGAGTATTAGCAAAGTTGTTAAGCCACATATGGTAGGAAGACCCTCCAAAAGCAAACAAAGATATGAAGATAAGAAGAAACCTTACTCCAGGCCCCACTCATTCATTAGTGAAGGATCTAATCCTCAGTTACCACCTATTGTCAAATGTTTTAGGTGTGGTAGGCCGCATATAATTATATTTTGCCTTCATCTAACACCGAACGTGATATGTGGTAAATGTCACAAATATGGTTATGTCATGAAGGATTATCGCACTGAGGCTCCAAATGCTAGTGGAGGATAGCAGGTGGGCAACAACCAGAAACCCAAAAACAGTAGGAAGAATTTTTGTCATTGGTGGAGCTGAGGCCTCAAGTCTGATGGTTTAGTTAGAGGTATTTGTTTTATGAGTACCTAATTATTTGTTTTGTTTGATTATGGAGCAACTCGTTCCCTTATCTCTATTGATTGTGTTAAAAAACTTAAATTATCAGTTCGTGAGTTAGATGTTGAATTGGTGGTATCCACACTAACAAAAAATATTATAATACCTTCATCCGTGTGCTAAGTGTTCGGTAATTATAAATGAGTAGAAGTAATTATAAATAAGTGATAGTTATCCATTCCGCATTAAAAAAATAGAAATTTATATTGATTGTACTTTTTTTTATTCTAGTTTTTTTAGTTATTTTCATATTTTTTTAATTTTGAATGTTTGCCGAAAATTTGAGGTAATTTAAAATCTTATAAACATGTAAAAAATTTTAAAATCTTATAATTTTGTATGATATAAAAAGTTAAAAGACAAATTAAAATGTATAAAAAAACTAAAAACTTTTTATTATAAAGTCTATTTTAAAAAAATTATAACTCATTACAATTTTTACACTATTTCTTAAAATTCACAAAACTTATTTCATATCAAAATATCTTTTAAAATATCATTCCAATACCTCTAAACTCTATTCATGAAGACTTAAGAATTATTATAAAAGTTAAAGAAAAACAATAAAGATGATAGCTGAAAGATTAAATAGGAATCTTTTTCCCTAATATTTTGTTTTTCTAATGTATTTTTATTATTTTTAAAGTTCTCAATTTAAAATCCTAATGTTAATTAAAATGTATAGCTCGGTTAGATTCATGTTATTGTTCTTTTTAAAGAGTAAATATTTATTGTGGTTATGAGGGACAAAACAAGTTAGCATGATCTATTTTGACTCAGTATGCTAAAAATGGAACGAGCTGACCTACTATATAGTAAAATAGGATGAAAATTTTGAATCATTATATTAACTTTTCATTATTTTTTATTTTTTTAAACTTTATATTTTTAAAATTGTATATATACACACACACACACACACACATATATATATATA
>Ga0209700_103696_pt1 | contig 28850 bp, 8 predicted proteins | sample SiratroredBW_FD_187528 | JGI IMG/M metagenome (GOLD analysis project Ga0209700, IMG submission 187528) | Root nodule microbial communities of legume samples collected from California, USA - Siratro red BW (SPAdes) (version 2) | ecosystem: Host-associated > Plants > Roots > Nodule | place: USA...
AAAAAAAAAAAAAAAAAAAAACTAAAATTATATATCTTATATTTTTTTGTGAACATAAAAAACATTTTAAGAATACTTGTTAGTATTTACTAGTCTTAAATTTAATTTAATAAAAGAAACGTCTAAAATATTTAAATGAATACCATAGATGAGTTGTCATTTAAAATCATATAAACTATACTACCAACTCAGAAAAATTAGATTTCAACTTTCTTTTATGAAAACAAATTTATGGTAAACAAATACCACCTATATTCATAAAAACAAATTTATGGTAAACAAATACCACCTATATTCATAAAAACAAATTTTCTAAACAATATTTTCTTTTGAATTACGTACCAAATAAGAAAACTTATCATTTCCAAATTTAGATTTTATAAAAACTAAACATTTTTTTAGATACCAGTTATTTCCTTGCATTAACCCCCATTCTAAGAAAAACAGTGAGAGTTTGAACTATCAAATACGAAACATTGTCTTACTCCACTCAACTAATCCTTTATTTTTTGTGTGGAATCACGTTGTCAAGTCAATCTTAAAATTGTATTCGACTTTGATTTGCAATGTCGAATTTTTTTAAACATCAAGATCTTACGTGGTATTTCATATGTTTATTATTTTAAATTTAAATAATTTTTAATTAAAAACTACTAAAGATTCCAACCTTTGACAGTTTATTAATAATACATTAAATTAATTATAACATCAATTTGAATAACACTTGTTTATATATGTATTATTAATAACAAAATTGAGTAACATCAATTCGGATATTTTTATTTGATTGATTTAATTTAAATTTTCATCAAAAGAAATCGTTACAACAGTTTCTAATTATATTTCTATCTAAAATAAGTCAGGAATATTTTATGTTTTTGAAAATTAAAAAAAAAAAACTTAAAAACATTAATCAAAATTTTAAAAAAATATATGAATAAGAATTTTAAAAATACTAAATAAATTTTTCAAATTCATGTTATATTTTTCTCTGATGATGTTACATGACATTTCCTGATTCTAGTTGTCTTCCTGTTATTGATGTGTCGAAAAGACTTCCATCTCTTATATTTTGGTGGGTTCATTTTTAGTTTTAATGAACTTATTTTAGTGACATTACTTTTAGTTTAATTAATTTAACCTTTTTTTTATGTTGTTGTTTTAAATTAATTTGGCATCTTTGTAAAAGTTTCAACAAAATTTTCTTTGCTTTTTTTAACATATTTTCCTTCATTTGGCCTCCTGAACGATGTTATTAAGTCATATTAAAACTTGTTAATATATTAAGATGGAAAGAAACTCTTTGTTATATCTTTTGTATTTAACTTAACCTTTTAAAAAGTAGTGATGTGTGTTTATGAGAAATTATATAACATATATTAACTTTGATATGATATTGAGATTGCGAAATTTATATTTAATTTAATCTTATAAAATTAATCAACTCAATAAATAAAATTTACATCTGATTACATATTATAATTTGATTAAATCAATGTATAATTTTTAACAAAATTCTTATCTAAAATTTCACTTACTTTAAGAATTGCATCTATTAATACTTAGTAAGATATTTTATTACTTAATTTGCCGTTTCTATAAAGAGAATATTACAAATTCTCAACTCAACATACAATTTTTACAAAGAAAAAGAAAATTCAAACTCTTTTAAGATATGTAACTATCAAGGTCTTTTTACAGTTAAAGGAACTATCAAGTTAAGATGTAAATCAATCTCTTGTTTCTATAACAATTTCTCTCTTTTTTTCTCATATTATTTAATATGAATCTTTGGTGAATATTCACTTTTTCTAAATCTTGTTTTATTTACCTAATTTAAGCTTAATAAATGTAATAAATATTTGTGCAATTATTTATCCATATAAACTTCAATTTACTTTTTTTGCTGCATTAAATTATAGATTGAATTTTTAATTCCATGCAACCTGTCCAGATTTTTTCTCACCAGATACTTAACTTCAGTAATATATAAATTAATTAATTATGCTCTTGATTACCTAACCAGTAAAATATTACACAGGCTACCACTATGTGAATAAAATATAGTAGTTAATTTCACATTACTTGGCACTAACTTTCTCTTTCATAATTTAGTATTTTACTATTAGAGACTGCATTATATTTTTTATTTTGTTTCAATCGAGGTTAAAAAACATGCAAACACGTTTGTTTGTATGGTTTTCTCACATTCATGTTTTAAGGAATGAAAATTGATGGAAAATATAGGATTAGGTGAATCTACCTAAAAAAGAATATAATATCCCTTATATTAAGTGGAGAAATTGTTGACATCCAAGATTCATGTGTATGAAATAAAATATTAGTCACTCGATATTAGATATTCATACCAGTAAAGAAGTCACTGATTATAAACTTTATGTGAACTCACAAAAATGTTAAATAAAGGTAGTTCTCAAAAGATGAAATTTATATCTACTTAAACAAGATATTACGTGTGTAATTATTAATTTATAAGATAAAACGTGACCTTTTACTATTAATAAACAACCATAAATGAATATATTGCTATGTAAATATGAATTTATTTTCCAAACTTAAAGTTTATATATACTCTTCTTCATAGTTGGAAGTATTTAAGAAATATGATATGAATTGAATGGTTATTTTTCAAAATTAAAATAAAATTTCAAAATAAATCATAAAAAATATATACAAGTATTTCAAAAAAATTAAGATAGAAATAAAAATAGTTAATTAAAAATAAATTAAGAATTAAAAAAAGGGAAAATAAGAGTAAATGTATTACTAATAGAAAGTAAACAATGAAATATGTAAAAAGATAAATTATAAAGATATATTTAATTAATGAAAATTAAAAATATGGAAATTTTATTAAGAAATATAGCATGGTAGATTGAGTAATCAAAGAGTGAATTATGAAAATTAACCAGTTTAAAAATTAAAATTTAATTGATATACGAATATAACTAATATAATAATAAAGACTTATGAAAAAACTTCATCATTTCTTACACACATACATTCCATCTGGAGTCAACACTTTTACATAAATTTACTGAGTTTGTTTTAGAAAAAAAAAACGAGTTTTAAAAAATTATAGAATTTTAATATTTTTTTATGAAGAAATTTTAATATTTTTGTATTGTGTCTGATTTGGTTGCATAACAGGTGGAGCGCCTTATTTATTGTTTTGAAGTGTCCAATGGTTACATGCATCGTCAAATAATAATAAAAAAATACTTCTTCACATAAACTTTGGTAAGATTTACAAAAACATGTTTTTTTTCATTAATAGCCCGTCTTTTGCATTTTTTAAAAGATGGCCCCTGTATGAATTTACCCCTTTTTTATTTATTATAATTAAAATATTAATAGAATCTTTCATCCAACTTAGAATAAATTAACTGAAGTATATACAGTTCAATACCACACAGCAAGATTGAAAAAAAAGAAAAGTAACAGAATGTGAGATCTACATCAACAGTTTTATACGAATTACATGAATAAAAAAAATTATAATATTTTATCATATTCTTACAAATTTGCCTGAAATGGTAACCTGTGAATCACTTTAATCTAAAACTGAAAAACTATACGACTTAAACAATAATATTAACATATGATTAAGAACTAAAATAAAAGTAGATGGTTATTTACAAATTTATTAGACGTCATATAAACTTATTTTTAATTTAAAAAAATTGTGGCCAACTAAAGAAACAGAAACAGGGTTTTATATTTTGAAGAATGATAATTTTTTTTTACCATATTACCAAATAAGATAATAGAAAAACATTGGTCCTTTTACTCTCTCTTTCTCTTTCATGTTTGGATTACATCTGACTGTGTTACAGAACAAATGCATCCTCGTGACAACATTTACTTGTTTTGTTGGCATTTTGAAATCTGTGGCAACATAAACTCCATCACATGATCATCACTGTGACTGTTTTAAAAAAAAATTAACTACTTCAATGCCTGTGATGAATAGTCATAAAAAGGGTAACTTAAATTTCAGTATCTATTTAATGAAGAAGAAAGGCCAATGTTTGAGACAGAATATTTTCCCCCTCCTCCCTATTAATCTATAAAAATAATATTTTTATAAGATTAATCTATATATCATTTGGGGTGAATGTATTTGGTAGGAAAACATAAAAGTAGGCTGGGTTAGGTTAGGTTGGTTCCAGCCATAACACCTACTAACAGACCAAATCTGCTAATTTAACATTAAACCTACAAAATCCACAAATTTAACAGACCAAATCTGTCAATTTATTTATAGTTGTATAATTTAAAAAACAAAAAATGATTATCAGTAAAATTTGTGACCTTAATGTCCATCTCCAATCAGCTACACAATAGGGGACACGTTTTAGTGATGCTGATCCAAAGCTTGGTCTACATAATCATTAATCATTTTGAAACTTTACCTTTTCCCCATCTTTCCTGATATATATCAGATAAAGTATCCAAACAAAATAAACATGTTACTTGTCAAGTGAGTTTTGAGTAAACTTTAGTTAATGACATATATATATATATATATATATAACTTTTTAAAATTGTAAAAAAGACACTAATTGTTTTTCAAGGTATTGAACGTATCTTTTCTATTGAATATTTTTTTTATCAAATATTTAATTATTTTTATTTTGTAAATAGTGAACACAGTTGACTATAAATATAGAAAGAGTAGGTTTATGTCACTGTTGGAGACCAATATGCTAGCCAGAGACTAATTAGTAGACCTAGAAAAAAAATTCAATACTGCTTTGGTAATTGCAATGCAGGTGTACCTCGATGATGAAGTCTTTCACCTCAAACTCTACAATATTGAATAATAAAGTTATTTTCTATATTTTTTCTTTCATTTTTTTCCCGAAAGCAAATGCTTTTATTTTGTACTTAGATTATACAATATGAAAAAGTTATTATAATTTTTCTGACACGGGGTTTTTACGTTCTTTATTGTGTCACTTGTTAAATAGTTTATTTGGTGGTACAAATGTGAATAGTTTCCAAATTAACATGTTGAAAGGTAGCATGTTGGTGACCTAAAAAATGTCATGCAAGTAGGATTTGTCAAAGCTATAAAGTAGGGTTATTATTGTATTAGTACAGGGAAATGCCTAAGAAGATGGTAACATGGTTACCATAACATTTTATTTTATTTGTCCTTTGTCAGGAAAAAAATTTCTCAACCACACATTGCACCGAATAACTTCGAGTCTGGTTCACTATTGTACAAACATGTTGGCATGTAGTATAATTGCATTTGTGTTTCTTAATGCAAATATCAAACATAATCTCCTCTCCTATACTTGTTAAAATCTTGCTAATTTATGGATGTAATTTTTTCACCAATTTAAATTCAAATAAATTTTATTAAAATGGATATTTTTCAATACTGTTGACAATTGTTACAATTTATGATAGAGAAGCCAACATACAAAATATAATAATATTACTACAATTATTATTACTACATTGTATCTTTTTTATTGGTTTAGGGAAACTTAGATATGTAAATGAACAAATCTAATACATTGATAAAATACTATACCATTTATACTTTGTTTATGTTACATGATTCAATGTAGTTATGGAGATGGGAATAGAGAAAATTAGAGCACTGTTTATAATTAAATTCGTTAATCTGAATGGAAGAGGAGACTGAGTCAACAATTAAAACCGATCATGCTTTACTTCAAGAAAGATGATTTGGCTGAAAACTATATGTGTTTTCCCTTTTGTCACATTAATTTTTTAAAATAAGAAAACTAAGAAAATTTTTAAAAATATAATTTGTTAATTATTTCATTTTAAATTTTAAAAATTAAATGACTGAATAATAATTAAGTTTAGATAATTATTTGATATTATAGGGATATAATTTTAATTTTATTAGTCTCAAAAATCAATATTATCGTATTTTAAAAAGTGAAATGTTTATCTAACTATGTATATAGGTAGTAGTAATTTTACAAATTTTCTTTTAGTATTTATATTCATTAGTAATAAGATAAATTTGATATCTAAATTTATATTTTTGGGTTGAATTATCTTTTTAATATCATTATTTATTTATTTGTATTATTAATACAAATTAATTGTGTCTCCGACTTTTAAAAATATGAAAATATGACTATTTTTCATTCAAACTTAGATTTAGCATTTTATTAACATGGAAAAAATTTAACAAAATAAATAAATATTAAAATAAAATTTCTTTGCTTCTTATTAATTAATCACTATTCAAATACAATTTACATACTATTAAAAAGAACTCAAGGACATATTAATAATCTTTATTATATTACAGTTTTTACAAAAAAATTTCATAACAACCAATTCACTATAAACTTTGATATTATTTTTTATTCAATCCATTAATTTTCTCTTCCTTTTCTTTCATTTTCTTTCATTTTCAACATCATCTTAGTCTAAACAAAGCAAAAACACTAGAGCAATTTTGATGGAGCAATTAAGAGTCGCTAAACATATTTTTTTTAATATTTTCTATATCATTTTATAATAATACATCATGTTATTATCTCAAGTAACCTAATTAAAGAAAATTTTCAAATAGCTGCAGCTACTGTCGGAAAAATGTCTTGGGACCTTAAAAAGATAAAGAAATGCAGTTTCTCTGCCCAACAACCCTTCTTCTTAGGAGGCCAGATGTTAGTGCTCTTTAATGATGTTGTGTTGATCTCAGATGACCTAATTAAAGAACATGTTGCCCTTAAACCCAATATCACACAGAGGTTGGTTGATAATTTTTTAATACCCATTATCCACATAATTGCAATAACATGTAAATAGCTAACTGTTGTAAAAGCAATTAATAAGAAATAATGAATACTCTCACATGTTCATCATATACATTAGATCATTAAGTAATGCTACACTGTTAACCTTCATATGCAAGTATTTAAAAATTACAACTTGTGGATATATGTTGAAATTTTATTAGAGTTAAGGTACATATGTTTGTAATAAAACAAAACAAATGTATGTTTTTTCACCACTTTTTAAGGAAGATGACATAAGAAAAATGAAAATGAGAGAGAAAGAAAATGGTAATTTTCTTTTAAATGATGTGAGGAAGAAGAAAGATAAGATACATCTTGAAGGGTGACGAAAACAATAACAGTATAATACACTACTACTATAATAGCATACTTTTAGCGAGAAATTCCAAGTCTCTATGGAATTACAAAGGTAGAGGGAGAGAGGAAATAAAATAGAAGAAGAAGAAGAAGAAAAAGAGGAACTGTGATTTTGACGAGAAGTGAGAAAGGGTTGAGAGAGACAGAGGGCGAAAGTGACGGTGCGATTAGGAAGTACTGTAGTAAAGAGAAAAGACATAGATAGTTGTGGGTGGTTTTAGGTGCAAGGGGACTAATAAAGCTACCACTCTGGTTCTGTTTTGGATGAGAAGAGAAGAGAAGAGGAACGATTGACGAGACTCGGTGAGTGCCAACAAAAGAGTGTAGTTGTCATCACACTCTTCATTTCTTCATCACCATTCATCAGTCAACAGATACGCATGCATTCAGGTTCCCCTTTAACCTCTTTCTTTCTTGCTTTCTGCATCGATCGTCTTCAACTTCTGACACTCTTAATTCGTGGCAATCCATTTCCTTCACCTCTTTTTTTTCATCTGTGTTCCGCCGCTTCAGCTCGGTATGTCATGTGATCTTCAAAGTTTGCCACTTTTCGCTTTTTTCAAGCGACCCCTTTAAGTTTGTCTTGGTGTTTCTTTGCTCTCCCTCCCTCTCTCTCTCTCTCCTCTTTAGTTTTCTTGCCTTTTACTGTTCTTGTTCTGGGTCTGGAGAGGAAGATCCAGGTCTGAAAAGATGCTAGAAAATCTTCAATTTGTTGCTCGAGAAATCCGGTTTCGCAGTCAAGTATTTAAATTTTTGTGCTTTTAAAAATTTGGACCGAAAGTGAAGCTTTAGTCTTCTTTGAATGACCAGTAAGAACGTGTGTAGAGGGTTAGATCTGACTGAAACGGTCAGCGAGCACTGAGTTGCTATTTCCTCTGTTATTATCGGTGGAGTAACTTTTAGTACTTTTTTTTTTTTTTAATCTTATAATTCTGTTTAATTTTCATGGGAGGAAAAATAATGGGCGTTGTTGTGAAGGAAGGATTTTTGGTTGCAGGTGTAGTTCAATGTTTTGGACAGCTGTGTGTTCTTGCAATTTTTTCATGTGATCTTTGTTGTTGGGGGAGAATCCAATGTTTGCATTTTTGTTTCCGTGTTCCTGGCTGCTTATGTTGGAAATCATTTCATGACTCTTTTGGAGATTTCTCGGGTTGCTTTTATTGAGTGTCGTTTTTGGCATATTTTATATGCAAGTTTGGTTGGTGTGTGGATTCAGCAAGCTGAGGCGTGCTTTTTCCCTGATGACGGATATTCTAAGCATGTGTTTCCCTTTAACTTTCGATTCATCCCTCTCTTTCTCCAATTCCCAAATATTAGCTCTTTAGTTTTTAATGTTAGTTATCACACTGCACATGCTTAATATCCTCATGTACAAAATGTAGTTGTTGTAGTCTTGTTATACGCAAAAGGTGAAATTGTAGGAATGAAAGTCATTCAGTTATGCACTGACTTTTGTTTTTCTGTTGTGTACCTTAGGTAGTGTTCGTGACCGATTTAGCTCCAAGTCATTTAGTATATTTTTTATGGGATGGTCATTTTCCTTGCGTTTATTTTATATTGTGCTTTAGAACTTAGAATACGGTAACTTCAAATTTTTGTTGTTTTGACCAGTTGGTTGTTTTATTTATGCCAAATTATGCAATGTTATTGAGAAGTAGACATATTAAGCATTGGCTTGAAATGACTTTCTATTGCTTAATGTTACAGCGACCATTTTTTGATGAGGATTGAATAAAAGATTCAATTTTCTATGACGTCGATCAAATCATTGAGATGGCTCATGAGAAAAAAGAGTGGTTTGTCTGATGGGGTCTGTCCTCTTTTCTTCTAATCTCGTTACTTTGGATTTTTTTTAGGAGTTTCCTGTAAAATATTCTTTAGCATTCATGTGTAAGATCACTGTTTTAACAATAGTTTTTTGGGGCAGGGCAAATCAAGTTTCAAGATCAAACAACTGCCTTTTATGGCAGTTTTGTGTACAGTTATGTTGTTCATTGTGTATAGAACTACAAAGTATCAGTATCACCAAGAAGAGGTCAGTTGAATTCTTTGAGATATCATTGCATGTACGTCCCCACAAAAGGTCAAAGTGTTTATTAAATGTCTGACTAATTCATACTTAGCAATTTAGCATCTTATTAAGAATAAATTGGTGCTGCTTTTCCAAAGAACAATAATGCATTGTCAGATGACATATATTCTTATGTTGAGTGTTCTAACTGGAATTTCCACCCCTTTCTATGTTTATTATCTGCTGCTATCAGATTGACAAAAAATGGAGTTTCTGGGGACAACCAAAGGTAAAAACTATGATGTTAGATTACAATTTCCCTGCTGGTTATAGTAAATGATGGTAATGATTGTTTTCAAAATTTGTGATGAACCTGTCTGCTTCACAGTTCTTGTCTGATATGATGTGTAACTTCGAAAATATCTTATGTGTTGGTGCAGGTGTATCCTTCAACTTCCGGGAAGTTGAAAGGCTTGCCACGAGGTATAATACATGCTGATTCAGATTTGGAGTTAAGGCCACTTTGGTCGAGAAGTAGTTCAAGGTCAAAGGTCAGAATTTTTGCATCATTCTTCTATATTTGAGTTTTATTGACTATCTCAGAAGATTGATTGGGTTTGTTTATGAAATTGCAGGCTAGTGTTTACTCTAATCGTAACTTACTGGCAGTACCAGTTGGTATTAAACAAAAGCAGAATGTTGATATTATGGTGCAAAAGGTATTTTTGTTGTTGCTTAGATTGTTCAAATTAATTAAATTAAATCAACATTCTTTATCTAATTTCATTTATTTCAGTTTCTTCGAGAAAACTTCACAATTATTTTATTCCATTATGATGGCACTGTGGATGGATGGATGAATCTTGGCTGGAGTAGCAAGGCCATACACATTGTTGCCCAGAATCAAACAAAGTGGTAAGTATGAAGCTTTTATTGAAGGGAAAATGCTTTAATTCTCTAGAGGAGCGGAATGTACAGTAGTAAATAAATATTATGAGTTCTTTGACAGGTGGTTTGCAAAAAGATTTCTACATCCGGACATAGTGTCTATTTATGATTATATCTTTCTCTGGGATGAGGATCTAGGGGTGGAGCATTTTTCACCTTCAAGGTATGAATGGTGTATCTTCGCTTTTCTGATGCTGCTGTTATTTTGATATTTGTGTGCGATCTGCCTTGAATGTAAATGATTATCATTTTATAGGCTAGCAGGAACCTGAAATACTGGTGTAAATGTTATGATAAAGAATCCAATTGTATTTTATTGCATGATATGTTATTTGTTTCCCTTTTGAAATTTGATAGATGAATGAAAATTGACTCTGCATTCTCTGCCATACCACATAAGATGTGTATAATCCTTATTAGGCTTCTTAAGCTTACATTAGGTTTATGAGAAATCTTTGCATGTTGGGGGTGGTAGTTGACAAATGAGGTTATTTATTGGGTTTATATTCTTAAACCTTTTCCAATTTTAAGGCTAGTCAGTAACCTTTCTACAGGCTTTTATCTCATCTAATAAAAAAATAATTAATGTAGGCTTTTTTTTTTGCAGATATGTTGAAATTATAAAGCAAGAAGGTTTGGAGATATCTCAACCAGCTCTTGACCCAAATTCGACTGAGATACATCATAGAATTACAATCAGAGCTAGGACCAAGAAATTCCATAGGTGATTTTTTGTTAGACTATCCATATGCACTTGCTAAACAATGCTTATTATACTTATCCATCTGGTGTTTTCATTGGAGTAGAAGAGTCTATGAACGCAGAGGCAGTACAAGGTGTTCAGATTCAAGTGAGGGACCACCGTGCACTGGGTAACTGTTACTTTTTTTAATCCTGGGCAGTACAAGGTGTTCAGTACTAGGTCTTTCTACAACATATTTTTTTGAGAATGTTATCTTTGAATTCCTTTGGGTGCACTCATTTTGAAACTGAAATGATTCACTTAAATTGTCTCTTCTAGAATGTCGGAAGATGAACAATGCTGATGATTTGTTATGGTTTATCTTATTACCTTGTAGTATACCATATTTTCCTTTTCTGGAGTTTTGAAAGCATCATCAGAAATGTGATAAAGAAAAAATTCCTGTGGTTATTTATGATAAATCTTGGCACGCATAGTCTTGTGAATGACACATTACTTTAATACAACTTGTGTAGGTTTGTGGAAGGTATGGCTCCAGTTTTCTCCCGAGCTGCCTGGTACTGTACATGGCATCTTATACAGGTAATATTGTTTGCACAGTTCAAACTGATATTAAATCTAAGTTCTAACCAAAGACATGTTGCAAAATCCTTTCAAACTCATCCTAAACTTTTGTTTCTTCTAATTGTACTATTGAGTTATATCATGAACAATTTATATTTTTGTCCAAGAAAACTATTATTGTTTTCAGCTGTCATTTTTTTCAAGTTACCAAAATGCTTGCCTATAGGTTTTCTGAAATGAGGTTTGCCTTCATCTACCTACTGAAAAGAAAACCTTTTTTGACGTACTTGAAATTTATTTTGATGGTTTTCCTGGTGAGTTTTAACTTAATCCACTATATTGGTGTTCAATATTGGCTCATCATTATCATCTGTATTTTCTCCAGAATGACCTTGTCCATGGTTGGGGAGTGGATATGAAACTAGGATATTGTGCACAGGTGAGAAATATCCATTTTCTGGACACTTTTAGTGGTTGTAAATTTTTTCCCTCTTTATCTCCTTTTTCATGATGTCACTTGTCTCTCTGTACAATTCGCATCATTGGTTAATTCATTCAATTTGTATTTAATGAATTGATCGTTTGTGTAGTAATGTGTTTTGCCCTTGCTTTTTTTGCCACCATTTCTCCATGGCAAGTGTAGATAGTGAGATGAATGTCATTTTTTCAGGGAGATCGAACTAAAAACGTGGGAGTTGTTGATAGTGAATATGTTTTTCACAAGGGAATACAAACTCTGGGTGGAAGTGGTCACAGAACGACAAAGGTATTTGCCTTGATTTGAACTGTTCTTGCAGACCAAAATATCTTGTAAATGCTCCAACTTGATATTATTCCTTATCCAATAATTGTAAAAATACTTTACAGAATCAAACTTAAGACTCACTGTCAAGAACAAACATTGTTTGTTACTTCGTTTTTTATCATGCAGTTATTTACATAAAGCATAAATACCTTTGTTATACCTTCATTCATCACAAGAATTTTTGTTTCCTTTTCTGCAGGTTTCAAACCTACAAAGGACAACTAAGGTACAGTTTTAATGGCATTATGTGGTTGTTGTCATATTTCCTAATATTCCACTCGTTGTTGATTTTTGTATGATTTCCTAATAAGCAGAGGCAAAGTGGAACAGGAATTGATGTGCGAACCGAGGTGAGTCTTTTAAGCTTAGTTTGAAAACCAAGTGTTTGTGCTATTATATTACCACTAACACTTTATATTTGGTAACATGATTTGAGCAGATACGAAGGCAATCGACATGGGAATTTGAAATCTTCAAAGAACGGTGGAATGAGGCTATTTCCCAAGACAAAAATTGGGTTGACCCATTTAAGAGTGACCAAAGACGAATAAGAAAACGACGTGACACTAAACTTCTTTCTAATCGTGTTACTATTTAACTCTCTTTCACAGGCATAATTACCTTTATTTATTGTTACAGGCATAATTAGTTTGTGTAGATGAGTAAATTCATTCAATTTTGAAAAGAAAAAGAAAAAGGGATAATTTTTTATACATTCTCTTGTTATGGTTTGACTTTCCTTTCCCTCTCACTGCCAATTCCAACCCCCTAACTACCCTTCTATTTGTTTAAACGCAATCATCATATGTGCACATTTAGTATTATAATTAAAGGATCAAAAGGAAAAACTGTCATCATCATATAATAATGCTTTTGGTGGTGTATGGTCCCATTTTATTTTGAGGTGCGATTTTATTAATTGGAGTTGGTGGCTCTAGCAATATGGATTAGGTTTTGATTAGTTGTTTCCTCTTGTAAACACTTGTTTGTTACTTAAGTTTGGTTTTATGTGTGGCCTAGATGCTATTTATCTTAAACCAAGATTGTTAGTATTTTAAGAAGTAATTAGTGGCAGGTAATTCTTGAAGCTTCTAGAAGGTAATTTGAGGAGCGTAAAGGTCACGTTTATGTGGTGGCGTGTAAAGGGTGCTTATTCATCCATCATTTATCAATTGTAATGATTTTAAAGTTTTAACCAAAGACTTGACTTGGCAACTTTATGACTTCAGCGTAGTGAACAGGCAAGAGCAAAGGCTGATGTTTTTCTTTTTTTTTTTTTCGGTTTTTTATTGTTAAGCATGAGACTAAAAAGAATTACTGGTGTTTTAATTATTAAATAATATTTATATTATTTATTTTTTTATATTGATTTTACAAAAATAAGCATTACTTAGTTGTTAAGGGTGGAATTGCAAAAATAATTATTTAATGACATTGAAAAATTAATATAAAAATCTATCGTGCTTAATTTCTAAGGAAAAAACCAATAAATTCATGAAACTTTTTGTTTCTTAAAAACATTATTAACATTTTTTATTACTTAGACAAATTTTCAATCGCCAATACTTTAAACATTATAAACATTAATTTTTTTAAAGTGCGTTTGTTTTCTTCTGACAAGCAACATCTCTTGAAAAATATTATTATTGGTTTATAATTATGCAACGTTTCAACCGTTCAAAATTATACCATTTAAGATTCCTTTAAACTTAGTAAATTACAATGCACCACTGAAAATAATTATTAAATGTTTTATTTAACATATGAATATTAATTGGTGTCATATAAATATTAAAATTTAAAAGCGATAATTTTTAAATTTAGAGAGATTAAAAAAAAATATTACAAGGATTAATGTCAAAACTCAACATCTTTAAGCCAACTTATACATTTGTATATGTGGGATCAAATTATACTGTTATTGCGCATATTTTTTAATATAAATTACATAAATTATCTCATGTAAAATTTCTTTTTTACTAATTTAATTTTTAATTATTTGTATATGTGGGATCAAATTATACTGTTATTGCGCATATTTTTTAATATAAATTACATAAATTATCTCATGTAAAATTTCTTTTTTACTAATTTAATTTTTAATTATAATTACATGTTGCGTTAGTTACGTTAGTTGTTCGTATCTCATCTCTTTCATTTTCTATATATCTGTAAGTTATATATAATATCAATGGCAATGCATATTAACAGAGTATTAAGTAATTTTTTTCTTAATATAAGACTTTGTATCATAATTCACATAATAGGAAATTTTGATTCAATAATAGATTTTGAGATAAAATTACATAATGAAAGCTATTAAATAGTATAATTGTTTTTGTAATTTATAAGAATGTGATCTATACCTTGAAAAAAAGTTACAATTTAGTTTCTAAAAAAACTATTATTTCATTAGATTTTTTTAATCTAATTTAAATTTTAGAATCTTTAATCTAAGTCAAATTCCTCCACATATGAACTTTTACCTTATTTTTTTTCTAACTTAATTTTGTGTCTCAGAGACTTCCTATAATCTAAAAATAAGGTCAAACTATGATATAAAAATATATTTAAATGTTTAGACTTTAGATTCACTTTTCTAATATTTTAAATATTTAACATACTAAGATCTAGTCAATTATATTTCCTGTAAGACTTAATTTCAAAAATAAAGAAAAAGAAAGCATAAATTAAATAATTTCACATTCACAAGCATATATGCATTCATACCCTTTAAAAACATTTTTCAGAATTTAACTTGTAAGAATTTCAGCAAAAAATACTGTAGAATCTAAAAAAATATACAATAATGATAAGAAAGAAAAAGTAGTAGTTGAACTGTAGCATTATCTGAAGCATGGCTCCGAGGATTTGGCACAGCTACCTCAAACTCTTCAACTATTTCCGAGGAAAGAATATTTAATTGAAGAAAGAAAGAGGTGCTTAAGCATATCTAAGAGTTGCAATTGCAACAATGAGGCAAAACGATTCTGTTTTAATTAAAGATGTTAAACATTGAGACAAAAAAATATTGATTAACTTTAATTTTGAACCAAGGGAAGAGTATAAGACACATTTTTTCAGTTCATCAATCAATTTGAAATAAACTGTCAAATATTTATTTATTTAAGCATTAGAAGGTGATCATGGTTAGTTTAACTTTAACCGACATTGATATTTTTTATAATTAGATGGGGGTCTAATAATAACTAATTAATTTAACTCAGGGTTTACGTAAAAATAATTTTACATATTAGCAATATAGTTCCATACCTATTTGAATTAAATTAATTTTTAAAGATGGTATTTTTAATTTGATCAATAATATAAAAATGGTGAATTGTTTTGTTTTCATTTGAAACAATCAATCATGACCAATTAAATAATTATATCTATTAACATCAAGCTCACACAAAAAATACCCCTAAATTCGAAGGTCTAAAGGCAAACGTGTAAGCTCAAAAAATACAAACTAAATATGAACTAATCGATAATCTACAACTAATTAATCGTCCTTTAATTCTTTAAATATATTTATTTCCAAATAATTTTTATGATAGCAACGTTGAAAACAGAGTCTCTCTCTCTTTGAAGCTGACCAAAGACCATTCTCCTGTCTAAACTGCTTGTATTGTTGCCTTTTTGCTGTTTTTCCAGCCATTTCCCTCCCTTGCATAACAAGTTTCAATATTTTTTATCTCGACATTCCAAAAATCCTTTTTTTTATCACTTTGGTACCTTGTTCTGTGTATAGTTACAGATCTTTCAATTCTCTGGTTACAATTCCGAGGCTGGTTTCTTGTTAGCACCGTTAACTTCCTCTCATGGCTCATCGCTATGATAGTAATCCCTTCGATGAAGAAGAAGTCAATCCCTTCGCCGTAAGTCCTCTTCTCTCTTCCTCATGAGTGTTACTTTCAGAAAGTTGAGTTTTTGTGAACTGGGTGTGCGCTTTTTTTCTCAATTCGATCTTGTTCAGTGGTGTTTGAGCCTTGAATAATTGATATATTACTGTTTTTTTATTTTGGGTTGGGAATTATCGCGATTGTTTGTCGGTGGACTTGTTTCTTACTATATTTGAACTTTATCACCGAAGAAACAGGATTTTGGGCTGTCTATGACTTAATTTTCCATCTAGGAAGGTTCTTATATTTTCTGCTATTTTTTTTTTTTTTTTTCCTTTAGTAAGGTTCCTTTTGAATTGAGTTCAAAAAACTCCTCTTTCCAAACTTGCAATAAAGAAACTATAGAATTGCATGCAAATATTTTTGTTAAGTATCCAGGTTAATACTTTGTTTTCGGTGCTTATATGTACTCTGTGTGTAGAATACATTGGGGGTAAAATGTCAGGAATTGTTAAGGTATGGGATAAGATCAACTGCATGCAGCTGATAGAATACACAGCTACTCTGTCATGGAAAACTTTTCTTGCAGCCTAGTTAATAGCTGCTGGAACAAATTAATGGAAGAAGCTGCAAATAATATATAATCATTATCAAGCCTAAGCTTAATTACCATCTTCTAAAACTGGAATGTTTATTCAACCAAGAAACTGTGATTTACCTCTTGGGTTTGGCGGTGGTTGAACTATAAATACATACTTTTAATATTATGTAATATATAATGTATTAAGTAATAAATTAGACCAGATTACATGTCCTGCTAGATAAATACGGCATGGAATAATGTCAAGAAAGTATATCAATTATTGTTTTGTGCTTCAATGTCCCACATTGATCAGCTAGTGAAACATTCAATCATACAACATATATAAATGCTAAGAGAAGGCAATGGTTGCAAGTTCCACGTGAATGTAACATCCTAGTTGTAACATATCTAAAAGCTAAGGAGGTAAATTAACTTGTCTTCCTCGAAAATAAATCTCATGTCACATGTTATATATTATTTCTTCGTAGCTGGGCAACAGTCTTCAATTCTTTTAAGAAATGAAAATTAAAGGTCTGTTGGTTTGAGAAATGTTTTTTGTCCTCCTTTTCTAGTTTCACTTTCCATTACATAATGTCTTTATTTTGTTGCTTGTATCCAAAATTTAAGAGGTTTCTACAGGTAAAACATTTTGACTGTTTCCGTATTACATTACAAACGAAAACAAAAATGATTTTCTCAAAGTAAACTAATTAATGTCTTGCCTAATGTTTGTACACTATACTAAAGAAAGAACACTGAATGAATAGTAATTGATTTGGTTACCAAGAAGCTAGGGACAAATACTGAATAAATAACACTAAATCAATGCTGGCCTTTCAGCACAATATATACTATTCCTACAGGTGGATATATGTTTTTGTGAGCATATATGTTTGTTTGAATAAGATGATATTTATAGTAAGTTATGATTTATATACAATTTGAAAATTAGTTATTGTACTTTAGGATTTCATAATTTGGTTGTTTGAGCCCTACGTATCCCAGTTAGAATAGTTTTATGTTCACTTGCTTCTTCTTAAGGTTGAATTTTTCCGTGGGGTAAAATTGTGTGTATTTATCTGCAATTGTTGCTCTTGCCTGATCCTTCAAATCTGGTGTACAATTACAGGAACCAGCTGCAAGGGGAAAAAAATCAAGCCAATCAAGTTATAGTGGGGGTGCATTTTACACTACAGTAAGTTTGTTTATTAAACACTAGTAAATCATATTATATTGTGTGCATAATTTTATTAAGGATGTTAAAGGCATAGTAAGTGTATTAGTGAACAATCTTGTTTGTTCAACTCAAGTGAGCTAAGTGATGATGTTGTTTGCAAAGTATGAGTCATAAACTACTTTCTCCTTTCATCTTTATAATTGGTGAACTATCCGGATCCTGACGAACTTTCTTTTCCATATAGTGTACATGTCAATAGACTCTGGCACACTTCTCAGAATAATTAGCCACCAAAGATAAAAAATATCTTGCCAAATGTATTTTATTTTTTGTTCCCCCCTTCTCTGTATTGTCCTGGTTTAATTTTCATACAACTGAAACAGGTAGTAAGAGAATGAAAATAGTTTTATATTGTGTTCCAAAGGTGTTTCCCCTGGGTTAAAACCGTATTAATTGTTCACAACTGCTTGCTACACCTTGCGCATCCTGATGTTCTAAAATTTTCAGAATCCTGGAAGTGTTGCCCCTGCCACAAATTCAAGGCTATCACCTCTTAATCCTGAACCTGCTGATTACAACTATGGTTTTGGTGCGACAGTTGATATACCTCTTGATCCATCAATGGTATGTATTAAAAATTTGAAGTTGTTGAAATCCCAAATCTCTCTCTCTCTCTTACTTTTTACCTTTTTTCATTTCATATATAAATGCATTGCGCGTATTGTTGTAAAAGTTGATTGTGGGGTTTCCAAATATGATCTGTTTTAACATTAGGATTTGAAAAAGAAGGAGAAGGAACTCCAAGCCAAGGAGGCTGAATTGAGAAGAAGGGAACAGGTATGCAATATGTTTTCATGACCTCTATTTGCACGTTTTCATGTTCTTTTATTTTTTCCTCTTTTCTGCTCGTACCCATCTTTTGTCCGTGATATAGTCTTGATACCCTTCCACCAGAATTATTTATCCTGCAAAACAAGTCTTGACGGTGGAATATATATAATTTATGTCTGAGTTACTATTTATAAATGACTGGAAAGTAATATTTCTAGACTAAAAACAATCAACTAGGCGAGTGGTAAATGTGAAAACCATATATTGACTTAGCCACCCATTTGATTAATTGTTTCAAATCATCTCATCATCATTCTGAACTGTAATTCTAAAGTTCTTTTGACGAATAATTGATCACATATTGTCACTTTCTTATTTTTTGAAGTATGGACATTAGGAGGTTATCTGAAATTGTTGTGATTAAATGATGTGCTGATCCCCGATATATGCATCTTCTTAAATGTTATCTTCTACAAATTATGCTGTTTTCTGTTCTACTTTTAGAATGTCTATGCTGGTTTTTGTTTTCGGTTATCTTTGTGTATGTGAAGCGTTCTCTACTGATTCTTTATTATCTACACATGCCTGGAAGTTTTCCTGTGTTTTAATATCTATTAATTTATCAACATAGGAAGTCAGACGGAAAGAAGAAGCTGCTGCACAAGGTAAATTCATTTCAATTATTTGTACTTGAAGATTGTTAGGGCTTTTGCAATTCCAACAATCTCGATAGGTTATAAGAATAGAGGAGAATGGACAGTATAGAGTTGCCCCTTTGCAACTGAGTTCTATGACTCTGTTCTCTCACAATATTGTCTGCCTACCTACCTCATAATTAATATCTCGTATTCAACCACCCAATTATCTAGCTGAATGACTATTGATTGAGCATCTAACTTCCTTAATCATCCTAACTGCTTTTATTCCTTCTAGTGTTCACTTTCCACCTCACTAGCGGAATAAGGCCTTTGTTGTTGTTCACTTTCCCTATCCTTTGCTTACTCTGACGTTTAATAATGTTTGTAATAAGTTTTCTTGTTTCCTTGGCTTCTTTTAGCATTCAACTGAATGGTGGAAGAGCACTATTGCTTGAGAATTCTATAGATTTTATATTGCGTGCAGCTCTCCATCCATGCTACATGTGTTAACTCATTTCTTATAAAAATTTTAACTCGTGCTTAATGCTAGGGCTATAAATATCTTTGGTTCTGCTTTTACTCTTCAAGTGCATAATTACATTATTTTACAGCTGGAATTGTTCTTGAGGAGAAGAATTGGCCGCCATTTTTCCCAATTATCCATCATGATATCGCTAATGAAATTCCAGTTCATCTTCAAAGACTGCAATATGTTGCTTTTACTTCATTGTTAGGCAAGTTATCCCATCTTTTCTTCCATTGCAATATGGTTTGCGTCATTGCATTATTTTTAAGCCAACAATTATTGAGGGTATCTCATGGACATTGATATTTCTTTCTTGAGTTGATTATTTATGAAGGCTCTCCTTTGTATGTTTTCTATGGTTTTTGTTGTTCTTTGTGCGTGTTTAATTTCTAAACAATGGTTGGATTTATATGGTTTATTTTCAAAACTAAAAGGGTGCAATCAAGTATCAATTAAATTTTAAATTGTATGAAATTTTGTAGACTTGAGTTACTTTATGAGTTCTCAAACCTAATGGTTCAATTTATGTAGTTATTTTTTATAAAAAATTATCCAAAGGTGTCATGTTATAAAGTTTGATATTTGCATATTGCAGTATTGTTTTAATTGATGCTATTTACTAAAACTTTACACCGTGTCCTAGTAGTAATTAGACAAGGAAAATTTTTTGTGAGAATACTATTTCTCATAAACTTAGCTGTTTTTCTGTTATAGATATCAATGTCTGAATTAGTTGGCCAGCTGACATAGTTGGAGTTGTTCTTTGATCTTGATATACCGACTGTACCAGAAAAAGGCATCTGTCTCATCCATTCCTCAAATTCAATACAGAATCATTTTTCACATTCTCTGAATTTCGATACGTTTTTATTACTATTTTTGTTGTACTATCCTTATAAAATATGTAAATGGAAGGCCTGTGAGAAACTGAAGAGTTGATAGGCAGTGAAATATATGAGAATAGACAGTTAGATATTGCTGAACTGGTTTTATTTAAATGATTTAAACCATTGACGTAGCTGGTTGGCACTAACCTGTTCTATTTAGTCAATGACTTGCTTATTGCATTCCCTGTTGACTTCTTCTTGACTTGGTGAAGATGACGTTTTAATTTGATTATGGTAATAATATCTAATTTATCTGTAATGTATGAATATTGATATCATGCAGGATTGGCTTTGTGCCTCACATGGAATATTATAGCTGTCACTGCAGCTTGGATCAAGGGAGAAGGTCAGTTTAGACATGAAGCAAGGATTTTTCTGGGTTATTGAATGCCTCAAAATCCAAATCTGATGTCAAGAAATTCAATGCATATGGAACTTTTCCTTCTTTGTAGGTGTGAAAATATGGTTTCTTGCTATTATCTACTTCATAGCTGGAATTCCTGGAGCATATGTCTTGTGGTATCGCCCATTATACCGTGCTTTTAGGTAATTATTTCAGATACTTATAGGCATTTGACTGTTTAATTTTTTCCAACTAATATACAATAGCAAACATTCCTATTTATATTACGTCACTTGTGTATTAAAAAAAATCTTTAGACACTGGGGCATTATGGTGTTTTAAAAGAGCAACCTTAAGGCTCGACCGTGATGTTGATAGCTAAGTTAATAGTAACTGTTTTTAGTTTTTGATTAATTAAATAACTAATTCTTTTTGAATTTTTATCTAAACCAAAGGAAGGTTTTTTTATTGTTGTAGAATTCTTGCAAGGTCAACCACATTGTTGTGTTAAACTATTGCGCACAAAAGATGGTGTTATTCACTGAGTCATAGATTTTGATAATTTTGTCAAAAAGTGAGTGGGATATCCAGGCAAACGAAGAGATTTGTTTGCCGTGAGATTCAGAGATCTTAGAATTATAGAACAGCTAGGATTGGTCTAATGGTTCGGGTTTTTGGTAGCTTGAGGGTGCTCATTGTTTGACAGTAAATTCTGTCACTGTACCTCAAAAAAAGGAGATTAAGATCCTGTGTAGACTTGTGCTACCTTTGTGATTTAATAATGTTCACTTGATCAGCATACTCACTTGAACTCTATGCTTTTCTGCATAGCATATTTGAAAGGGGGTTTCCACGAATGGGGATCCAACGAAACTGGGGAGCGTTAGCCTTATTATTTAAATATATTTCTGCTAACACGTTATTCTCTTTTCGTTTAGTGATGGTGTCTTGTCTTCCTCTCCATAGTCATTTTGTTTTCTTTCTTTATATGTTTCATTGACTTTGAAAAATAGATGTTCATTATCTGCTTGTAGTGTCTTTAGTCTTCCATTCATTATTTTGGTCTTATCTTTTGGTCGACAATATGATACTATTGCATTTTTTCATATCAACCATCAAGAGACCCTGATGAGATGTCATGTCCTTAGAAATAATTTTGCATGAAACCGTCATGAGATCAATAAACTAATAGCCTGTAAGTATGCATATTATACTACTCAGCCCATGGCCTAATAGTTCACTCCGTTGGGTATGCCCCCTCCTCCTGGTTCGATCCTACTCATTCTAACAAAATATGCTTGCATATTTTGATCATTCTAATTTGGTTACACTCCTGATTTGGAATTTGTTTCATTTTTATTTTTGCAGGACCGATAGTGCTTTGAACTTTGGATGGTTTTTCTTGTTTTACCTGGTAAATTGACTGTTTTGCTGTTATGCATTTATGCCTTGCTTCACATTTCAAACATAGTTTACTTATTATCATTTCTCTGTGTGCCTTGCAGCTTCACCTAGCATTCTGTATCTTAGCTGCAGTTGCCCCTCCCATAGTTTTCAAAGGAAAATCCTTGACGTAAGTTAGCTTTGTATATATAAACTTCACTGCTTATTCCTTATTGTTTACATATGATATGTATGATGACATGACCGTACCTGTCTAATATGAAGATTTAGAATTTTAAATGGCCTTGTTTGATCCATATAGCCAACATCACTTTGTTGGAAAAGGGTTTTGTTGTTAATTTTGACATGACTTGAATCTAGGACATGCACATAATTACTACAACACATATAAATTGTCAGAGCTGATATATAAGTGGTCCTAGAATGACTAAAAAAGTCAAACTGATAGCCTTGTTCTTGAGGATAATAAATTTTGGGATATGATAAATACTATCTAGAAGCTGGTGTTATTGTCATTTTTTTTCCTAATTCTTGGTGCTGTGTACTCATTTTGATGCAGAGGCATTCTGGCAGCCATAGATGTGGTGGGTGACCATGCAGTGATTGGAGTAAGTATGCCTGTAGTGAAGTTTTAGTATTCCTGCATGCTGTTAATTTTCCTTTCACACAGCTATGTTACACTTTCTGCAAAACCATGACCAATGAAAATTTCCCAGCTTTTAAACGATTGATAAATCGAATTGCTTTTTTCTTTGCATTTATCTGTAGATTTTCTACTTTATTGGATTTGGATTGTTCTGCATTGAGACATTGATCAGCATCTGGGTTATTCAGGTTCGAATGTACTTCTCAATTTTTTTTTTAAAGTGGATGCAGTTAGTGCTTGGACTGAACATATTCATTTTTTTTTTTTTTGTTTCATACAGCAAGTATACATGTACTTCCGTGGCAGTGGTAAGGCTGCTGAGATGAAGCGGGAGGCTGCAAGAGGAGCAATGAGGGCTGCAATATGATAAATTTCCACAGGGAGATAGTTTTGAAGTTTCAATGTTGTAAATTATTAGCCACAAATATTGCGGATAAAAGTCGTTTTCTGAGTTTTTGTTTGTCTTGTCGAAAACATGCTACCTGTTCGTGTGTCTTGTTAATTAATGTATTTGTTGATGTATATTATAAGCAAAAAGTATAGACATACAGTGGTTGACAGAAAAGTGCTAAAATCTATTGAGTTGATGCTGTATGTAGTTTTGATTCAGTCTTATTCTTAGACCTAGCTGGGTTGTGTCTGTCAATCCATTTTCTTGATGAGGAACTAGTTTCTATTACTTTTTTTTTCTTGAATCATTAGCATAAACATGATACACCAATTAGTTTTTTTTTACTCAAATTATATGATAATAGAGTAAAGTAAAGACAATTGTGTTTGCGAGTGAAACTTAATACACGAATTGGCATTGAAAGAATTAAGATTAGCTTGTTTTCGTAAACTGCGGATTGAAATTGTTTAATATAAAAATTAAAATCATTAAGAATTGGTAGTTTAGAATCTAGATTAATTCAATAAGAAAAAGGACAGTACGTTTGTATCCAGAATGTGAGACAAATCGAATTTATAATTTATTAGTATTATAAATGAAACACAACCACTTCAAACAGGAATTAAAGGCTTGTCTGTATCCTTAAAAATAAATCCTTGTCTCAACAACAAAATTTGACCGTTCAACGTATTCTGAGAATCACGCATGTTTAAAATTCAGCCATATTTATCTCATCAATTAACACATTCAGAAACAATTATATATAATTGAATCAATCGCTCTATAATTTTTTTTCTCCAAATAAACCTCTTAATTATTAAATTATCTTATATCTTTCATAGATTTAATAATTATATTTATCTAATAGGATATAGTTTTAAAGTTTTTTTATGGTCAATCACAATATTATTTAACTCAACCATAGTCTGATCCTTAAAAGACATGTTACAAAATTAAAAAATCTTAATTTCTAAATCGTGTGGAATTATTAAATATATCACGACAAAAAACATATCAACCCTTTTCTTATCATAACTAAATTTTCTCTCCTTCTATTAATTAAATTGAACATAACTTTTTAAATGACAGATAAAAAAAGAACAAATTTTATAAAAAAATAATAATTAGACTTAACACGAATTCCATAAAAAATAAATATAAAAAAGAAAAAAAAAGAACAATTAAATTAACAAGTAAATAAGAAAAAGAGTCCAGCAGTCTGAAAAAGGGTAAGAGAAGGTTCTAACGAGATTCATTTCTAAAGTGAATTCCGATTCATTTCTAAAGTGAATTCCACCTGAAAGATTTTGGATATGTGTAGTATAATAATTTAAAAAACACGGCACTTCCCATGTTAGCTTGAATTAAAATTTATTAAAATGGGAACCCTTTTCTTTTTTTTTTTCAAATTGCGATATGCATGTTCCCTAAAGACTGGAATGTGTATAATCACTTTTCCAATAATAACTATGAACTCCTGAGAAAAGAAAAATAATAATGCATCTGTATCATAAAAAACTATCCACATATCTGGTTGCAATGGATGAAGATTCATGTGGTTCACTTATGGAGGACAAAAATAATATTTTACATTGATATAGAATATCAGATTTAATATTAATTTATACACAAAAAGTTGATCACTTCTAGACATTGCTGGAAAATATACACTGAACATTAATAAAATGGTCTAAAATTGGTTAACTTCTCTATGAACTTATCTTACTTATTGAAAGAAATATATTAAACATTTTCTAAATTTGAGGCTTGTATATATTTTTGACAAAGACAAAACTAATACGAAGTTTGTTACATTTATTGTTGGGTGAGGGATCGATGAGATCTGGGATCGATGTGGAACTGAAAACGGCTCATATCACATCTATGACCTAATCTTTGTCTCTCATCACATCCAATAATACCAATCTGCAATTTCAGTGGCCTCTAATTTAATGCATTACATGAAAATGGGAAGATTAAGTTCAGAAGCAAATCCACATCACTACTTAAAATGGAACAACATAATTAATAATACCCTATCATCATATAATATATAGTAAGCAAAAATTACAGAGTCAATATAAACCATCTCACAGTCTCAACACATAATAATCAAAAACCAACTGCAACAACCACCTACATAGAGATGTATCTACTTCCCATTTATTTATATTACCTAAAAGGATGATCAACATCACCATATAGGTAACTATCGGTGTAAAACAATTTCACACGATCGTCCAATCACAAATCTATAGCTTTTTTTTATGAAAATTATCGTATAATTTATATTAAAGATGATTTGTGATTGTTGAACAGTGTAAAGAGTTGTCCACCGGTTCTACGTGAACATTAAACTCTGAGCTTAATTGCATATATATTATGATAATACTATAGTAGTAGAAGAGATAATAAGTGTTACCTACATATATTATGGTGCTTAATTAACCGGCTTAGCAATAAGCGATGCACTTCTTTTTGCAGTCAATGGTGCAGCCACCGCCACCGCCGCCTGCGCCGTAGCCCTTGCCGGAGCGGCTGAAGGAGGAGAAGCACTTGGCCGGACATGTGACCTTCTTCTGGAAACAAGGGCCTTTGTCTTTGCAAACAACGGTTGGTCTTATGATGCCACCTTTAGAGGACCCTCCATTCGGACCTCCATACCCGGATCCGTATCCTCCTCCTACGATGCCATTTCCAAACCCGTTTCCGAATCCGGGTATGCTGAAGCCCCCACCTGGGCCAAAGAACCCACCAGGACCAGCACCACCTTGATTGTTGTTGTTGTTGTCTTTGGAGTGCTTGAGTTGATCAGGGTTGGATGCGGGTCGGGTTGCGAAAGTGGGTGAAGCTATGAGAAGTAGGGTGAAGAAGAAGAGAAGGGTGATTGTAGGTTTCATTTTGTGTTTGTGGAGTTTCAAAATGAGATTTTTTTGAAAGTGGAGTTTGTGGGATATGGGTGTGTGATGATGAGAGTTGAGGAATATATATAAATGAGTGAGTGGAAGGAAAAAGCATTAATTGGGAGGGTGTGGAAGACAGATGGGGAGATTAATGGTGTTGAACAGTAGGTTGTTTGCATTTATTATTATATTTACTTCCCACAGTTCAAACCACTATTCTTCTTCTGCAATGCCAATGCTATTTATTTACACCACTTCATCAATAAACCACCAACACTTTTCAACACTTTCCAATGCAATTTTACTTCTATAGCTCCTACACATGGTCAACTTCTACCCTACCTCTATTAAGTTTAACAAAAAGGTATATTATTTGGAAAAACTATACAAGCATAAGAAGAATCTAACTACACACATGTCACTGCTAATTTTTCAATTGCAGACAATGAAGTTATCCCACCACAAAACTAATGGTTGAGCTACATGTACTATATATTGCAAAAGTGGTTTTTGGGTTTATGTTTTGTCCCTAATGCCTTTCTTTGTTGAAGGCTTTGACATTTGCCAAATGGTCCGTTTGAAGGTTATTTTGGCATGAGATTTTGTGGACTGTGATATGAATGCATCGTGCATAAAGCATAAATTTATTTCATTGTCTGTTATTTAGCCTAAACAAGTGTGGATTTCACTGCAACTACAACCAGATGCTTGTTGCGTTGTATTAGAGTGCTTCTTTAATAATACGTTTCGGTGTTATCTAAACTGTTTAAAGTTACAAAAAAAAACATTTTTAATCAGTTGAAATCGAGTTTATGTTTCCATATATTTCAAATCAAACTGTAAGTTTATGCTATTTCTTTGTTGATTTTCCTTGTCTATTCTCAAACAAACATGACATTATTTTTATTTGTGATTTGTTATTTTCTTAGTCTACTCTCAAATATACTTATAAAAAGAAGTGATTTTTTTTCCATAGTTTTGGATGAATTGAATTCAAAAGTTTATTCAGATCCAAATATATCTCAACATTCAAAAAGTATTTATAAAAGTACTTGCATATTATTTGTCAATAACGTCTTCACATGGATAGCGAGATTCGAATGAGTTAGATGGTTCCTATAATTAGACAAGTTTCTATTGGCTTTCTTATAAAGTGATAACTCGTTGAATATAAAATTAGCTATTAAATAGATTCGTGTCTTTGTGGTAGATTTTAACTTGGTTAATGAAACTTTATTTACTTATTAAAAGAGTATTTCTACTTTAAAAGTAAATCAGAATGTTAAATTCTACTTTCTTGTTATTTAATTTAATTTTCGCACTCGATTTGTACTCTTAATTTTTAAAAAGTTTATCTGAATCTTTTAAAGATGAGTCTTTTCCAACATTGAGCTGATGAATTTTTTTTAATGCAATCGGTATGATTTTATGATACTAAGTTTGTTTTTATTTCCTATGCCAACAATTTTTTTATTTTAAAGTACCGTCGGGTTGGGGTGGGTACAGACTAAATTGGGTTTTTTTCCTAAATTGAGATTGGGGCTAATTTTATTACTTAAACTCAAATGGGAGAAATTAGGTTATATAGACAACTTCCTTTGTCCTATTCTCAAGCAACATTAATGAGTGATACAAGAATGTAGAGTTTAGCATAATAAAAATAGTATAAAAACTAGCATAACTGATTTAATCCCAACAATAAAATTTGAATTAGAATAATTTAAATTTGATATTATTTTTAATCTATATCTAAATTATACCAGATGGACACAACTTTATCTATTCATGTAAATTTATCTCATTCTTTAATAACTGTTAAATAATAAATTAGAATATTTTTTATAAAAAATGAGTGTATTATCATTGTTGGAGTGTCATTTCAACGTTTAAGCAATGTTAATTCTGATATGATTCAATAAGTTTCAAAATTTTCATTTTATATCGTTTTTTCAAACGTGTTAGTCATTCCATTACTGTTTAAACAATATCATATTTTAGAATATCATGTATCACGGTCACATATCAACACTTAAGAGTCACTTATTTTAAATAATAAAAGATTATCAATATCTCTATCACTCAAGCTTTAATTTGGTTATTATATTTTGTCATTTGAGGTGATACACTATTTAAATGATACTTAAATACTAATTCACAATTTGAGTGATATAAACTCATAATCACATATCAACTACATTCCATTTTTATCCCCACAAAACATTTAATAATATTTAATTAATAAACTATAATTAACTCCTTTCATTTGAAAACAGAACATCTATTTACACTTACACTCCTACAACTTTAAATTAAGCTTATGATAAACCTAATGTATCTTGTACCAGTAAGATTTCCTCTTAATCAAAATCTCACAGAATAAAAGACAGAAGAATTATATATATATATATATATATATATATATATATATATATATATATATATATATATATATATATATATATATATA
>Ga0209700_103697_pt1 | contig 28846 bp, 13 predicted proteins | sample SiratroredBW_FD_187528 | JGI IMG/M metagenome (GOLD analysis project Ga0209700, IMG submission 187528) | Root nodule microbial communities of legume samples collected from California, USA - Siratro red BW (SPAdes) (version 2) | ecosystem: Host-associated > Plants > Roots > Nodule | place: USA...
CCCCCCCCCACCCAAACCGATCCTAGGAAATAGAACCACGATTTCAAATAAAACAAAAATGTTAAAGTAAAATATATTCTTTCAATCAGCTCCTGCAATTCATACTTTAAATCTAATGAGTAACTTCATGTTAATCACAGGCCTGTATTCAAACTAGCTGAATGACAAATCCGTCCAATATGTTTTTTGAAATTATGTACAAGAAAATATCCACACAATTCACTTACTCCATCCTTTCAAAAACGTGAGATGGTACATCAAGAACAGACCACAAAACCATCACTGGCATAGAAATGACGGCTTCAGTTCTGACTTCTTCAACTTCATCACGAAGACCCAGATCTAAAACTTCAAGAGCAAATTTACTGTTCAAGCTTGGGCCTAGCTTTGATACTACTTGAAGAGCAAGGCATTTTGTTTTCCATGGACAATGATTATCAATAGCGACAGGCATATGAGTCCAGGGAAGTTTAAGCACAAGTATGAGGTCTACATGGTAATTCTCATCATCTAAAGGGTTGTATTCTTTGAGAGACGCATCTGATTGAGAGCAATTACAAAGTGAAACAAAATCAGAAGCATGAACTAGCAAACACCACAAATTTAAAATATAAGTACAGTAAATAAAATTAAAGGATATGTAAAAGAATTCTCATATTCAATTTTGACTCTAAGTGGGTTTATCCTTAACTCAACTTCACAAAATCAGCTTGTAAGGTGATGATTGCACCCAAATTACATATTACAATATGACCTTATTCTTAGTTGATACGAGATTCCTAACACATCCCCTAACGTCGAGGAATGACGGTCTCGAGTGTTAGATTAAATATTTATAAGTAGTTTAACAAGAACCAGATAACAATGGCACAATAACAGTCCCAAAGAACTTTACTAAGATAGGCTCTAAATGGCTCTGATACCATCTTAGTAAGTGGGTTTATACCTCACTCAATCTCACAAAATCGGCTTATAAGGTGAAGATTACACCCCACTTATATATTATAATCTAGTTTTATTCCTAATCGACATGGGATCGAACACTGACCACTGAGAGAAAGCTCAGAATGCAAAGAGTCCTTATAACTTTCCATCAAACAAATAAGCACAGTAATTTAATCAGTTAGGAAGAAGATTACTCCCCACTTATATTATTATGATATGGGATCCATCAAAGTAGAAGGGAAGAAGCACGGTAATTTAATTAGTAGGGAAGAAGTATGACATTTTATTGCTAAGGAAAGAGAAAAAGTTAAACGACGGTATCAATATATGCAAGGTAAAGCTTACTTTGAAAAAGCAATACACTGTGAATTCCTTCCAAGTATGTGGAAATATCTACAGTAATTGAGTTTCCTTGTTTTGCCTATAACACCAGCAAGTAAATTTATTAAAAAAAAAACAAATATATATATAGATATAGATATAGATAACAGGAATTTGTAACAGTACCTACCAACCTGATTAGCTATCCATGGAAGCCATGCAAGCATCTGCCGAAAGATTCTGAGAGACAGATCAATCTTTGGATAAATAGAGAAGGTAATGCACAAAATGCTAAGTGCAGATAAAGCAATTTCGGGCCTCAAAGAACCAGGTCTGACAGCAGGAGCATTTAATGAATCAACAAATGAAAGAAGGGATTTATTCATATGGCTAGCATAACCTTCTACTGTTTGGCAAGCAACTATATAACCACTTTTACGTTCCACGTCAAGACTGGCATCTGCAACAACAGTTTCTTCATTCAATTTTTGTCTCTTGATACTTAAACTATCCATATCCCGAATGGACCTCTTCTGGCCAAGCCTCCCACTTTCAATTGACTTCTCTTCCAATGCTAACACAGTTAAATCTTCATTGTTTCCTAGAATTCCCCTAACAAGATGTACACCAAGAGTAGACAGAGCAACCTCGAAGCACTCTATCAGAGGCAAACATGGTTCTGAATGATAAAGTGCAGATATGAGATATTCTGGCTTCCAGATATGAGGGGGACAAACTTCAGCAATCCTAGCATAGGCACTGCATAATGCAACCTGAAAGGACTTGTATCAGATCCTTTTCAACCTCAACCATTCACTAGCTCAAATTCATCATATTCCGGAATGAGAAGTGAATCAATGAATAGCTTCCCAGTTAACTAAATTGGTCTAAGGAAATTAAGTATCAATATTAACCTTAAGTTGCTGGCTTTTGGTTCTCCCCATCGATTGAAGGAATACATTGACTAAATCAGCAGCTGTTAATTTGATAACATCTTCTGGACAGCTAGAGTAGAGTGTATTAAGGCAAATACCCATCGACGAATCATAAGCCATATTTCTGCGGGAGAATAAACCTAATGTTTGTTAATAAGCAGTCTCGTATACTGAAAAAAGTTCTAATTAAGGTAATCTACATTTATACAATTAATGCAGCAAAATGTAAGAATCTAATGGAATTAGTTTGCTATTAAAGCCAAGTACATATTTTTTTAAAAATAAAAACCAAACCTGAAAACAGGAAGCCCCTCCTTGTCCATACCCAAGATAGTAGTTATTGACAGGATTAAATTCTGATAAGGAATGACATCATAGTTTGTCACCGTTCCAATGATGTGTACAAAGTCAAAGCATGCCTGCCATAACGTCACAAATCGTCAGATAATTTGTAACGCCCAAAAAAATAATTGAAGTAAAATCAAGTGAAAAACTCAAACTCAAATTCTAAATGTCGTCAACCATTACGCACCATATGCAGGTCAGCATCCCCATAGCATAAAAGCGAGCACGCAGCAGAAATAAAGGACGCATGGATCAATCCTTCAACATAGAGCGTTCCTTCAGTGAGACATTTACTAATAAGCTTCAAAATCCACGTCGCAAACGGTTGCCATCGGCTGCGGCCAGTGAGGTCAACCAGTAAACCACAGCCATCAGCCGGCTTGTTGGCGGACGGAAGGTCTTCAACTCCAGAAAAGGACTCGCAAAAGCACTTGAGCGTCACCCTGGAGGATCCATTAACATCGAGCGAAGCCACGTACACAATATCTGCGGTGCAAAAAACAAACATATCATCATCAATTCATCGTACACAGTAAAACAGAAACTTAATTTCGACCTATTGGAACAAAGACGTCGAGTTCATAACTGTAATTTATGCGTAGTATAATACCTTGAATGAGCGACATGGAATCGACGAAAAACTGGCGGTAAGCATCTCTGGCTCCGGAGCGAAGCAGCGCGAGAAGAGAACCGAGAGCTTCGAAGAAGATGCTGTGGCGAGATCTGAAAGTAGGGAGAGGAGTGAGAGGAGAAGAGAGGAAGGAAAAGGAGAAGTAGAGCGGGAAGTACCGAAAGAGAGGTTGCGCAAAGAAGGGAAGAATTCGCGCGATGATTGGGGAAACGGCGGAGGGCTTGCCGTTGTAGAAGACTCCGGGGAAGTTTCTGGCGGTGTGAGAGATAAGCTTGACGACAGCAATGACTTCTCTCTGGTTGTCTGCATTGAGAGTGAGAGAAAGAGGAATGGTAAGTACTACTGAGTAACATTACATTGATTATTGAGATGAAGAAGAAGAAGGTACCGGAGGAGGTGGAAGAGGGAAGAACGTAGGCGTGGAGAAGATTGGGGAGAACGGTACGGAACCTAACCTCCAAAACGACGTCGTCTGAGGGGTTGTTGGGAGTGGGAGTGGAGGAAGAAGCTGCTATGCGTTCACGAAGTTCGTGAACAAGACTCGACAGGTTTGCTTTTGCCATTTACTTTTCATTACCTTTCTTCATTCCTTTCTTTTCGCTGCTTCTTCCCTCCTAAAACCTATTACCGTGCTTCAAATAAACAAATAATATTTCGAAAAAAAAAATAAAATAGAAAACGGACACTAGAACCTTGTTTGGGCCCAACCTTCTGCCCATTGAATGCGAAAGTACCATTTTATCTTTTTATTTTTTTAATTTCTTTCTTTTTTTTCAAACAATTATATTCCAGATGTATAATTCAAATTATATTTTAATTTGTATAATTTAAAATACAAAGTTTAAAGAAGTATTTTGATGATTCTAAAATTATGGAAGTGCAGGAAGTAAAGTATAGAGGTGTAAAAAGAAGCATTCAGCCCATTTTATCCTATTCGGCCCAACCTTATAACTAGTAAACTAAAGAAGGAAAATAAAGTAAAGGTAATTGGTAATTGAGATTGTTTAAAGTAAGAAAAGGAGAGTAAGAAGTGAAGAAAAAAATTATAAAATTTTGTAAATGATGTAATAAGAATGATTGATTTAAAAAGTTAATTGATGTGTTTAAATTGATTTAAAACAAAATTAGTTAATTATTTGTACATGAAATCCACTTCACATGAATTATGTGACACTCTGTGTGTAAAACTATTAAAAGTAAATTTTAATAAAATTAAATAAATTTTAAAAAATATAATAATAATAATAACAATTTTAATAAAATAAATTTAAATTGGTGTAAAAATTTCAACATCTAATTAATATTAATATTGAACATGAAAAGATACAATACATTATGATTGAAAAAAGACTTAAAATACAACCAAAACCAACCATCATTCCATGACAATTATCATTTGAGAGAATTTTAAAGTAATGAGTAATTAAATTTCTTTGGAAGTGGTCAATTGTTTGATAAATACCATTCCAAATATTGTAAGTGCACATTTAATGTTTTCAATAACATCCTTTTAAATAAACACAATAAGAAACTGAATAAAATATTTAATAATAATTTTTTTTAATATAAATATTAAATTAACACATAAAACATTTTATATTTCTCTAAGTACAAATTATATTTATTTCACAACCACATTTTTCCATTTTAATGTAAATAATTTTATTCAATGTGAAAATATTAAATATTTTCTAGTTAAATATGAAATTAATGATTTTTTTATATTTATTTCTACTCCTAATCAAACTAACACAATTACATCTTAATATTCAGGATAACAATTTTATACTAATCCATATACTTATACTCATATTTGGTGTAGCAGTTTAATTGCTTAGAAACCCGTAAAATTCTATTTCTAACTAGATTTTCTTATATACATCAATGTTTTATTTTAAAATAAATCCAACCAGAAATCCACACTCTTAATCGATTCGCATGTAAAAATAACATGCAGCAAATCAACTATGATATCTAATTTTCCAGAACAAGATAATGCAACACAGCATTATCATCAATGCCAAATGACACAATCGATTATTCATGTAAACTTCATAAACTTATGTCTATATGCCATACAAAGGTGTCCACAATTTGGACAGGGTACCAGTGCCATCCTCCAAAACAGTGGAGAATGTTACATTCGAAGATAAACAATGCTGCTAAATCATTACTTATTTCAGTAATATCCTCTTACAACGAATAATAAACAATTCTATATCGATAATAACATCTTATTTATAAATAAAAATAAAATTATTCAGTATCTTGCATAATATTAAGAGATAAGTAAAAAGATATGAGAGGAAAATATGCATTGCAAACTTTCATTTGGTTGACTTCCAGAATTCTGAAAAGCGTGAATTTATAAGATCTCTCTCTTATGTTGGGGGCAAGATAGAAACAGGGAACTTAGACTGAATGTGATAGTGAAAGTATAAACAAGGTAGCCACTAATACTAATGATTTAACACTACTACATGAGAAAGGCATACATGGAGAGCTACATAGACTAACCTTGGTACATATGAAACTAATCTAACTAAAAAAGACCAAAGACATTCTCTTTACACATGCTATTCTGCTAAAATATAGCACTTCCTAGCAGTTAATGCCACGGTATTTCTCACAAAATGGGGTTATGAATTACATGAATTTGCTTCTACTCAATTAGGAACGGTTGACCAACTAGGTGGAAGCCGTTCAGAAGAGGTAGGCAAGGCTCTCACGTTGATGTCCATGGGCAGGAGCCGGTAATTGAGGTCAAGCTCCCTGAAAATCTTAAGCAACTCTTCAAGCAAAAGGGACCTTCTTATATACCTTTCTCCCTGATCTTGGAAGTTCATTTTATGGTTGGGCCAGATAGCCATTTTCACCACGTTTAATTGATGATAATCCCTGACTACTACAATAGGTGAAGGATACCAGTGCTCCTTTTTGTTTTCACAGTAGCTGCATTGTGACCATTCAAGCACTCAGATATCATCACCTTTAGAACTAAAAGAAAACAATAAGAGAAAGGAAAAAGACATTTCTCAACACATACCTGCTTATTCTTTGTTTAATAAGTGAAATCTTTTCAACTGGGGTGCATACATGTACAAAGAATTCGATAATATCTGACATGTCTGGACTCCGGTAAAAGTTATATATAGCCTTGGTAGCAAGGACACTGTTAGGAATGATCACCTTATGATTATCAAATTTTAGAAATATGGTTGTCAATATGTTCATTTCTTCTACCACCATCTGAAATTGGTATGCAAACATGAGAGAGAAATTAGGCCTTGTTTACATGAAAACAGAATTTGTAAACTCGTGAATGGATGAACATTACCTGAACTCCATCAATTTCACACCTATCTCCCACGTCAAATGGATGCATGACAAACAGGAAAATAATTGCTTCAAATATGGTCTTGCAAGTGTTTCCAAATATAAATGTAACCAAGACAACCTGTGAACTCAAAAAGACAAGAAACTTGGTGGTGGCAAGTTCCAATATCAAGAGCCAAATGATCAGTACAACAATTGCAACTATAAAATTGAGCATTCGATGAAGTTTGTTCACTGCCGTTTTTGTGTCATTCAGTGTCAAAGCAAGCGCTCTCCTTTCCCTAAAGGCATTGACCTACGTAGTTAAATGCAGGATACTTGTCAATTCTATAAAAGTGAACATAACCAGTTACATGTAACCATTAATTAAAATCATTCTGCAAAAGCTATAGAAGCAAGCCACAAATTGTTGCATGTAAACATCAATTAAAACCAGTCAAAGATAAAAATGTTGACTCTGACCTCCATGCAAAAATTATTCATTATAACAAAACTATCTTTTGAAGCATGAGAGAAATGCATCCATTAGAAAAATGACATTGGCAAGTTAAATCATATGTTGTCAATCTTGTGTGCATTACTGTGTCATCTGCGCAACTGACAGAGACAGATTCTAAGAAATGAATTAGATTCTACTACAATCCCTTCCAACTGAGCTTTGGTAATACACTATTATATGTCAAGGCTTGTGACAATTAAATAATGTCATAGAATCATATTGAAAATGTAAAAGAAAACATGAAGTAAAGTAATCTGACAATGAATAGAAAAAGGAGACATATCAGTAACTACATGTTTTCAACACCACACTAAATATATATATCCAATTCTTTTCATCAAGTTACGCTGCATATGTTATATGTTATATTAGTTGATTCTTACCACCCAATTCTTCAAGGATGCCTTGCTTATTCTTCCAGAATCAGATGCTCCTTCAAAAAGATTCATAGTTTTTGCAGCTTCATCCTCTTGCATAAACCGCATCAAGTCATCCGGATATATATACCTGCAAAACAGAGAAAGCAATGAGAAAACTGAGAAAACGATTCTATAAACTAGAAAAGTTAAAATTATAAAAAAAATTGTATGCATCAATGAAGGAACAACTAACCTGCAGCCACGCCTAGCAACATTCTGAAATATTTTTTTAGCAGCAGCTTTTGCCTCATTTTCACTTCTAATTTGCGTGGCATTCTCATCATCATTGGCGCTATCAATGATCTGTTCATCCAAGGTAGTGAGAGCCCCATGCCGGACCATGTTCATCAACCTTTTCATATTCCAGGCAGACACATTGTTGGGATTGAGCTTATGCAGGTTATCAATGGTGATGACATTACCATCATCAGACCTCTTGGAAAGAGGCCGCGAAAACTTGCCACTCTTTCCTCTGGGGCTCTTGGCGAGCATTCCACTCCTCAGCCTACCACTCTTGATATTAGAAAAAGCAGTTGCCCTGAGGTCAGGGGGTATGGTAACCCCTGCATTCTGCAGCTTCTGCACCTCATCAGCAAGCCTCTCCTCCTCCTCCTCAGCCTTCTGAAGCTCTACCAATGGAGGTCCCGAAAGAGTCTCAATCACAAACTGGTTAAAGAGTGACTCCTGAATCCTATCAAAGTATGTACTCACATGGAAAGAAGAGGCCAAGACCTTAACCATGAGAGTCTTGAGCAACCACACCAAAGTTCCTACAAGGAAACACACCAACACCTTGTTAACATACTCAAGAAAATTACTGTTGGTCTCTCTCTGCACCCTTTTGTCAAACAGCAAATGCCATGCAATCAAAACGAGTCCCAACCAGACACAATTCTGAACAGCCTTCCTCACGCCGTACACAAAATACAACACCCTCTTTCTCAAGAGGAAGTTCCTCTCAATGCAGAACACAGCAATTCTAATAACCCAATCAGACACCAATCTCCCACATATCAAAACCAGAACCATAACCTCCCATTTCCACAACCTAAGCTGCCACAGATCCTTCTCCCTCATAAAGGGAATGCAAAGGGTGGTTATCAACAACCCAATGATCAAAACCAAACTCAACCACTCCAGAAAAATCCAGCAGCTGAAATGAGTCTTCTTGAACTCATCGGGAAGATCCTCTTCCAAAAACGGATCGTCGTCGTCCTCATCAGGTTTCTTCCCTAAAAACCCGGAAAGAAGCTGACCCGATTTCATAACCCGCCCCGATTTTCTGTCGGGTTCATCTGGCGGGTCCATCAACCTGGATCTCGTTTTGGCCTTCAACAACGCGGATTTTCTCTGCATGGAGAGGTTTCTCTCGAAGGAAGCGTTCGAGGTGCACCGAAGGACCTCGCCATCGCTGGCAGGCGACGGCGAAGGCGAGCGGCGACGGTCGTACTGCGGCGGCTGCGGAGGGCGTTGGAAGTCCGTGATCGTCGACGATTCCTTGCTGGGCCTTCTCCTCAAGGCCTCGTTCTGCGGTTCGAGGAGATTCGAATTCGAAATGGGTTCATCGAAGGAGACCTTCAGCTCCCTGGAAATGCGATAGTTCACCGGCGACTCCTCCACCGGCGTCAACCTTCCCTCGTCGGCTTCGCGCTGGAGCTCCTCCATTTCCAAATCCATGTCGAGCTGCATCTCGCCGGAGGCCCGCTGCTTGTGGAGGAACCGCCCTATGAGCTGCGACGGCGGGTCCTCCGTCTGCCGGAAATCAAAACTCTGGTCGGTCGCGGCGGCGGAGGAGCTTTCGCCCTTCCAGAAGTCGTAGCTTGACTCGCGCCAAATCTTGTTGCCCTGCGGGGGGTTGGCGGCGTCGTCGATTTTAACGACGTAGTCGCCGGGGGGCATTTCGTTGTGGCGGTGCGATTCTTGGTCGAGGAGAATAGGGAGCTGCTCGTGATCGGAATCGTGGTTTCCGGCGCCGGAAAACCTTTTTGACTGTTTGAACGAACCATAAGATTTGAAGGAATTCCTGATAGATTGCATCAGGGTTACAGGCAAAAATAAAATGCTGCACTTTCTATTCAAATAATAATATTTTCCATAATAATGAATAATATCATAATAATATTAATCTTCACAACAATGAAATAAAATTTTATTTTAATAAAGTTGAACCGAGAAAGAGAAAGAAAGTGAGAGTTTTAGTACCAATAAAAATTTTAAAAAATAAAAATATAAATGGTCTTTGAGAGCAGAAAATCAGAGGATTGAAATTGAAAGGGTTTTGCTGGATGGTGTGTTGACGCGTGTAGTGCAGAGTCACAACGATGATGTTATTGAGACGAATAATGTTGCTCCTTTTAGGTTAAATAGTGTTTGTGTTGGTGTGAGACGGTGGGAATGGAAAACGTTGTTGGTTTTGTTGACGATGTTTCTGGAACATCCGCGTATGTGTTATCCGATGTGGGGCTCCAACGCTCGTGCCTGGTAAAGTCCAGCTAGGTTAATATGGTGACATTTTTTGTTTTCTTCTTGTTCAAAAATTCGTTTGAGAAATTATTTGAAAGAAAAAAATTATTAATTGTGCTGAGTTGTGAATGAATTTTAAATCAATGTAACCTAGTTTTGCATCACCTAGTAATAGAAAGAAAAGAGTCGTTTCGTTTGCCCTAACCTCTTTTACCTTTTTGGCCACAAAAGGTGCAAGATTTTATACCTTTTGTGGCCTGATTTGAAGGAAACGTGAAAAGGTTTAAGTTTTATATCATACTATTATATTGATTTTCCAGTCAAACTTCACTCAAATTACTGTTACCTTTACAATTAATTATTAGTTTATAAGAATTGGGAAGAATAATTAATTTAACTGTCACTGCTCAGGGTGATCATACATAAACACCCCATTTTCTACTAAACACCTACCTAATACTAATGATGTGACATTTTTCTTTTAAAATATAAATAATTTGAAATGAATGAACTATAAAGATGTACATGTACAATTTTCCAACGCCTAATTTGTTTTAAAGTTATATTTTCTATCATGATTTTAATATTAATCAAACATACTTTTATTTCTCTTTAAGATTTTATATCAGGATCAATAAATGTAATTATTATATTTCTACTACTGAAATAATTGCATGATTTTTACTTTATTTCTGTTGATCTCTGTGTATTTTTACTTTTGCTTTACAATAAATGTATTTTATTTCATTTACTCCAATCTAAACACAGATTAAGAGTTTCTTGAACTAAGTATATACATTCATGGTGGAACCACCTTAACATAACATAGTTTTTGTGGAAACTATGTCTTCTTTTTCCCCCACACATCACATGTTGTTGTTCTTTCTCATTGTCTATTCAAATAAACCGTGTCCACATAAAGTGTAAGCAAAATGAGTTTGGCTTAGCTTAGATAGCAAAACAAAATTATTAAGAGAGAATGAAAACAAAGAAAAGAATACGGAGAAGCAAAGGATGAAGAGGTGAAAATAAAGACAAATGAATGCCAGAAACATAGCTAACTTACGTGTTCATTTGGCATGTGATGCCTGCAAACAAAGTGTATTATAATAATAATAATAATAATAATAATAATAATATTATTATTATTATTATTGATGGTTTAATATTTAATTGGTGATGAAAAATACTTGTACCTAAAATGCATGCACGCATATTCATGTGAATGGTACAGAGAGCAACACACTCATCACAAACCACCAGGTGTTCACTGTTGCCGTCATTACCGCAGCTCGTGTCTCTCTCTTTCTTACTTTTCCACTGTTCTCATTTTATAATGACACAGCAACTTTTTTTTTATGGGCAGAATGAAATTAATTTTGATATCTTTTGTGATAATGTTTTTTATTATATGAAGTATAATAGGTTTAATTGATGATTATATTTTATAAAAAATTAAATAGTTTTATTTATAGTGAATTTTTTTTAGTTATTATTTTAAAGTGTATATTTTATGTGTTTTTATGGAATAAGAATATAAGATTGATTTGTCGAACTCTAATCGAATAGTAATTCTTTTGGTAACAGTTGTCAATATTTTTTAATAAACACAAAGGAAATCTTTAATTAGTAAAAATAAATAAATATTAGATTGAGTAAATACCTTTTATAATATTATTAGATTTTATTTACATACTTTTTGAGTTAGGAATGAATTATTCTAAATAAATAAAAAATTATAATAATAAATAATAATTATAATGATAGATAGAAGATTATTAATCATTATAAATATATAATTATTTATTATAAAATATATGGAATAAGATTAAATGATATCAAATTATAATAAATTTGATAGAAATATACTGACACCTATATTATTCAAGTTTTTTCTTACATGTTTTCATGTGATGCTTTTAAGATTCATATGTTTTACTAATTTATAAGATTTAAAATGAAGTGTTAAAGTAGTTTGATTATAATTTTTTGCAAGCAATGTTGTTTATTATGAATACAACAGTAAAAAAAAGTGCGTAAACTAAAAATACAACGATTAAATGTGTGAGAAAACCCTTCAATGACAAAATATCAAAAAAATTGAAATTTGATAATAAAATGCATGAAGAAAAATTGGGTGATAATAAACTGTTATGGTTGAAGTTGAAAAAAATCTAACTTTTGTTCATCTTTATATAAAGAATATTATATTATAATAAGTTAGAAAAACTATATTAAGTTATTAATCTTGTAATTTTGACGAAAAATCTTTCTATTAATTAGATACGAGAATAAGTATAACTCAATAATTTTTTAAATTAAATATAAAGACAAATGAAAGGATGAATACTGTATTCTATTAGTCTAAATCCTAATATTTATCTTCCTAAATTACTAAAATACATCTAATTTAATAATAATTTAAAAAATTTATATTAATTATTTAATATTTATATAATTATAATTTTTTAACATTTTTGACATTAATTAAAAAAGTATTTATCTTTTATATTAAATACTTAACAATATTCTTTTCATTATGATTTATATTTTTATAAAAAAATATTTAATTAATATTTAAAATAGTAAAAAAAGACTGATATCATTATATAATAGTTAAAATTTCATACATATATTCATTCCTATTAATAATATATAATAATTAAAATTAATTTCTTTCTAAAAAGAATCCTATTCTCTCACGTTTCTTTCAATGAGCTGTACCGTACACCAAAAGATGAGTTGTACTCGCCTGTGATTTAGGTAGTGGAACAACAAAAATTATTATACATTTGAAAAATATGTATAAATAAATAACATAATCATTGTCTTCTTTCAGTCAATAACTAACTTTTTGACCAATGTTTATCTGTAGTTTTCCTAGATCTGTCATTCTTAAACAAATAATTTATTTTAAGTTGATTAGGAAAAATATAATTTTTAATGAGAATTGATATATGGATAACTAATATTACTTTTTAAATATTTCATAACCACTTACTTAATTATTTATTCAAATAGAATTTATTCAAATATTATTATTTGAATAAAAGTGTTTGTTGTATACCTTTCTCATTCATGAACAGGAAAAGAACACTAACACAACCTACATGTCCCACATCGGATAGAGAATACCAAATCAATGCAGTGAATATGGGCAAAACAAAAACAAAAGATTAAAAGAATGGCAAAGTATTTGTTAGGTTCAGTATTTTTGAATGCAGATATTGGAAACTAGTATCAAATTATTTATTTATTTTTCAAGTCTTCTAAATATTTATATTTGAAGAACTTTTATTCATTAAATGTTTCATTTCTCTATAAATATTCAAATTACTATAATTTATTATATTGTGTGAGATTATCCTTTTTATTACACTCAATTTTATAACACACTTGTTTTTTTATTTTAGTTTAAAAAAGTGATGGGTTGACGAATACAAATCTTAGTTCACATAAATACAGCCACATAAAATTGATTTTAATAAGTTTATCACATTTTTATTTTTTTTAGTGCCTGCTGCGTAATTTTCAAGATGTTTCAAAATGGCTACAATCATTTTATATCAGGGTAAAATTATATTAAAATTTAGAGTAGTTTAGGATTAAATTATTTCAAAAAAATAATTTTTATAAACCTCCAAAAATATTTTCTTAATTTCTTCTTTATAGTTATCATTTTTTTCACAAATAGCTAATTAATCGGTTCTTAAATCCGAAAAAAATAAAAATTTCGATGTTTCTGAATTTTATATTTCAAAAATTATTAAATTAAAACAAATAAGTTAGTAATTTTCAAAAAAAAAATAACTTTAACATTTTTTATTTTACTAATTATAATAGCTTAGGTTAAACTTGTTAGATCACGAAGTATGTCGCGAAAAATGTTGAAAAAGCATCATGATTATTATTAATTATTTATATTTCATTTATTTTATAAGAATAAATTAAATTTAAAATTATTTTCTAATAAAATATAATTTTAAAATTTAAATGATAAAATTTTGAAAAAAGTAATATAATTATTAACAAAATTTGCAAAAATGAAAATAAAAGATGTTATTAGAGTCAATTATCAAAATGTTTAACAATTCAGTCTCTGTGACTATTTTCATTTTAAGTTGTAGTCTTCATATGATTTTTGAAAGATTTAATGCACATACATAAAAAAAAATAGTAGTCTTAAAAAGAGAAATAATTAACTTGATTTATCATAATTCAATAGATTACTAATTTATTCCGAATAATGGTTCCAATTTAATTTTAATTCCATAAACTCGTAAGTGGAGCAGGTAGGCAAATATGTATAAAGTTTGATATATAATTTGTTACCATATATTTTCCTTAATGATAGGGTTGAATATAATTGCAGAAGAAAACATATGAAAACGAACAAAAATTCGTGTGAACCATCCCTTCGTTTTCTTTCTTTCTTTCATTTTCATCTTTCTTCTTTCTTCTACCAATTTTTTCTTTTTCTTTCACCATCATACCTCTTGCATCTTCCGTACCAAAATTGAATGCTGAGTAAACTTTTTTTGCTACAAAATATTGCTATATTAATTATTTTACTTTTTATTGAGCTTTTCCAAGTTTTATCGATTCAATTAGTTGAAAAATATAATCTCAAATTTTCTTATGATGAATGTTTTATTTAATTTAGTGGTGTTCCTTTAAATCTAATGTGAATTCAATTATTATTTTTATTATTTGGCAAAAGAAAAATATTTTTCAGATAATGTGAGTAATTATAAAACTTGACCTGATTTGGGTGTATTTTGAATTTATATGAGTGAAATTTGTTGTCATTACCTTAACATTTGAAATAAGGTTTGATATGTTTAAAGTGAAAAATATTAGTTTTAACATATTAGTTATAATTTTTAAAGTTTGATATGTTTAAAGTGAAAAATATTAGTTATAACATACCATTTGTGGTTTATAATTTTTAACTCATTAGAAGAAATAATTGGTTAGTTTGGATTTGTTTAATGAATCTCATCTATAGAGTCATGATTAATTCCAAACTTAATTCACCAATAGTTTTGAATGTTGTTTCAAAGTTTATTAACTGAATTTAAATCCAAAAGTAATTAGGATGATTTTAATTAAATTACTCAACAAAATTTATTGCACTTATAAAATATGATTAAGTTAATATTAATGTGATTCAATTCAGTTGTATGATGTGAGGTTATTATAAATGTTTATGCACATGTTTCATTTCAAATACATTAATACTGTAATTTTATAGAATAGTTTCATTTCAAATAAATATATAGTATTTGGAATTGGATTATTCGAAACCACATAATTATGATGATATATTAAGTCATGCTATTATCTGGAGGAGTAATAAGCACCTGATTTGATTTAATTATGGTTTAAAATTGCATATTAAGGCATCAAGTGATAGACAATTGATGGAGAGTTATTGCATTATTTGGACATATTTTTGGTGTAAAAATGATGCTTTGTATATTGTATCATTTGAACTTCGGTTTATACGTTGACCAACTATGTTTGGAAATGAAACACAAATAATTGGTTGGATTTACGATATATTTGAATTATAATTAAATTGAACAAAAATATTTTTATCGATGATTTATTAATTTAGTGTTTCTTGTATAACTTTTTATTATGATTGTATTTATTAGTTGGGCACAAAATCTTGCAAGTCGAATAGACCATTTTTTACAAACTTAAAATGCTTTATTTTCATGTGTATACACATATTTTCTTTTGAAGTACTCTCATTGTATAAATGCTTTACTTTTATGTGTATACATATATTTTCGTTTGAACTACTTTGTACAAAGCTTGTGTTGGATATAACATGTGAATATTTGATTGCATATTTTATTATAAATAATGAACATATGTAGTTTGCGAGGATAATTATATTATGGATAATAAAGAAGAGTTGAAATATTTTTCAAAATATTCTTTAAAAAAAATTCGTAAATATATTATCAACATAACTATCAAGACAATAGTCTCATGTAACAATCAATATATCAATGGTTTATTTTTAAATCTAAAGCTTTCTAATTTGATAATTCATTTTTAAATCTAAAATTGGTCTAATTGAATATATCAATTATATACTATATTTTGTAATATTTTATATTTCTCAATAAATTATACAGTTTTCAATCAATAGATTCAGTTTTACTAGTTAATCTCATTGAGTAATGTTATGGAACAATCACTATTTATTGACCTTTTGAATATTTTTTTTCACATACTAGTTATGACTAAATTAAATATTTTTTTCATAAATTTGTTATGACTTAACTAAGTATTATCTTCACAAGTTCCTCATGTATCAACTAGGTATTCTTTCAAAATTTTGTTCTTTTAAGTTAATGAGTGTTATTTACCAAATGACCATTTTTGTTTGGTATAAGGAGGTTATGTGAGAGTATGATTAACAAATTATTGATTCTATATAAAAGGGAGGGATCACAACTTTTAACATGTTCAAGTTTTAAGTTTTAAACGTTTTCTCCTAGTTTGTTGCTAGATTAATATTCATAGTGTTATCCAATAAGTCATGTGAGGCAAAAAAAATTTGAGCAGCGTTTTAGCCAAAATTAAATTTTCTTTCTTCTCTACATAAAAAATAGTTAATAATACTTATATTCCTATATAGCATAACTGATGTGGACATCAAAACTCAACCTCACAATACTTTTGATGAGAAAGTCCAAGTCCACAAAATAAAAAAAAAAAAAAAAAAAAACAAGATGAATTCTTCCTCCACCCCAATATCCTCATCCTGCACCGTTCAGTGAAAAATACAAATATGCCCTTAAATGATAAATGGTAAAAGACTAAAATATCCTTTACTCCCATTAACCTCTTTAACCACTCTTATCCGATTCATTCTCCCTTTGCTTGCATCCGATTCATTGTTTTACTGTAGCATCCGGTTCAGTCATTGTATATGTTTTTCACCTTCACCATCAACAAAAGTGATCTGTGCGTGTGGATGAGAGTCTGCAACATTTGCATCGTAGATCTGGGAGGAGAATCTGCGTATTTGCTTCAATCTGAATTAAAGCTTTAAACAAATGAAAAGTAAAAAAAAATATGTTTATTAGCAATTCGTGAGTGGTATTGATGATTAGGATAGTTAATTTGATGATTGGGTTGTCATCGACGGTGAATCTGCATTGGAAAAGATGAACTTCATATGAACTGGATGGGGTGTCATCTAGTTCACACTTTTCAAATGAAAATGTGAACAGGATGGCACCCCCATCCGGTTCAGTATTTTTTTTTAAGAAAAACAGAAGATCATTTTGGTCATTTTTACAGGGACAATTTTGACATTTTAAAAACTTATGGAGGTGCAGGACGAGGGTATTGGGGTGCAGAAAGAATCTGTCAAAAAAACAAAGTCTAGGATCCAATTAAAGACTTAGGTGGCCCATTACTAGAAAAAGACTTTAAAAGATCCAAAAAGTTTGAGTGACCCATATGGTGAAGGCTAAAATATTGAAGGACAATCATACAGAAGAGATTAGACTGATTACGTATTAAGGGACTTAGAGAACTAAGAGAAGAGCTAATAAGAAATTTAATTTAATTTATTTTATTTTATTTATTTACTTTTAAATGAGAAAAACTCATATCCTTAATGTGTATTTAAATATTTTTGAAAATTCAAGAAGAGGGATGACATATTTTGCAAGATTGTGAGAGTCAATTTTCTGAACTATTGACTGAACCAACCTTTAGAATTATTAAGGGTTTTCAACTCCCTTGTAATGTTTATGTTTTTTATATTATGCTAAATCGATCTGTTTCTTAATCACGAGTTCACATCAATAATACTTATAATTAAACTATGATAGAATGCACAATATACTAGATAAATAGTTAAGCAAGAGTTTAAAATATTTATTTTAGGTTGTTGTTGAATAAATTAATTTTAACCTTTTACCCAATAAATCATTTGATTTAAGTTGTGTTTGAACAAATTTATTGAGTAGACGACATTCTTAATATATTTTTATGAAAAAATATTTTCAATTAAATTTTTATTATATTTTGGAAAGCTTATTCGAGTAATTCTATTCTAAAAGTTCTGTTATACAAATTCTATTCTGAAAATTCTAAAAAACTTGTTCCCAGAAATTTTCATAATAGATAAAGGGATTATTTTAAAAGGTACTGGGTGCAGCTAGAAATTGTAGGGGTGCACGAAGAAAGAACCTTAATTAGGCCCTATCGTTGGATAGGCTCTTTCTAACGAGGATGACCCAAGACTGGGGTATTGCTTGTGAAGAGCAACGAAAGAGAAACAAAGATTGTGAAAATTTGTAAAATTGCAGTATCTATGATAAGTTAGGAAGCACGAATTGCTTTGATAGTGGTTGTTAACGTGATAACGTAATCGTAAATGCAACTGTACTGGGAGTTGCAGAACACAGACACCCTCGGGACTCTGCGAAACCAAAACCAAAGTTCAACAAAATACAGTAACATGTTTACGCAACTATCTATAACCATCTACCGGTTAACATTAACTTTCTCTCAAAGTTCAACTCTTTTAACGGTAATAATAATAATGATATTTTAGAAAACAAGTTATTTTCAAATATGATTTGTAAATTTAAATTATATTAATTATTTTTAATTAATATACAAGTTAGCTAAATTTATATTTAAGTTAGCCCCTATTTGGTTCTACCAATTTACTGTAACAGTAAAATGAAAAAGATAAATTCAAAGGGAAAAACAAGGAAAAAAGTTGATAAAAAAAGTACAGGTTAAACTCTTTTACAAATATAAAAAGATTTGTGAAAAAACTTATATATTCAAGTTTCTAAAATTAATTATGTCTTCCATTACATAATCAAATCAAGTATGCTTTTTACATAAATTATGTGTTCAATTTAATAGGTATGTTGTTAATATTTTTTATTACTATTTATATTATAAAATACAACATAATATTAAATGATAAATAAAATAAAAAATAAAACATATTTCACTTTCTACTCCCTTTATACTAGTTTTTTATAATCTAAATATTTTTTTCTTTTCTTTTCACTCATTTTCTATCATGCAGTTCGAGACAAAAACATTGCGTGTTTTATTTTTTTTTCAATATAGATTAAGGCATTTTTTTCTCTATTTCTGATCTTTTGTTTCTTATTTCTTTAAATATAGATAATTTGTCGGTGCTACTTTATACCATGATCATCCAAATAATTTAGACAACTTGGCAAAAAAAATTATATATCTACTTTAGTTGGTAATCATTTTAAAAATGTCTATTTCTAGCTAATGGTGGAACTAATGATATTTAACCATTATTATTTTCATATTTAATGAAACATTATGTTCACTAATTTTAAGTACTGAGACAATAATTATAAATTTCCTATTTTTAGATAAACACGAGAGTAAGTTGTTCCTTTAATACATTTTTATGAGTTATTTATTAACAAATAAAAAATATATATAATTTTGTATAAAATAATATTAAAATTATAGTCATATTTAAAAAATATATTTAATTAATTTTTAAAAAATATTTAATTATTTATTTTATTAAATACATAAATTATTTTATTCTTATTTATTAAAAAGTAAAATTGTTAAATTAAATGATGATACCCGAAATTAATATCTTTTATATATAATGCTAACCCTAGTCTGGTTCCTTCCCGCATGTAACCTACAAATAGTTTGGATTCCCAAGCTTGTTACCAATGTAAATTATGAAGGCTTAAGCTTTAAGCAAACCTAGGAGCTCTTGTTTCATTTGACTGGTGTGGCAATTGCAGGCACCCCTTAACTGGCTTTTTGCATGCATTAAGGAATTCAATATTCTTCAACTACGTCTTCAAAGTATCTTCCCTTTTCAGCAAGTTCAGGCATAGCTGCAACATAGTTTGCTAAATACATTATCTTACACCTCTCAAGAGGTTTACTAGCATCATCTTCGGTTAGGGAACAAACCGCTTGATAAACATGTCATATGCAATTAACTGAAGAATCAATCATAATGAATTTAAAAATGTCAAAAATATACTTTACATAATATTTCGATGGGGTAAAGATGGTTGATGTTACGATTTTAATTTAACATATACCATCAACAGCTTTTATTTACAGATATAAATAAAAATCATCATAAAACTCGAAGAAACGTGCAGTTGATCTTAAATTGTGACAAATCTATCATAAAAGCAATGGATAACGTGAAGATGACTGTACATGAGAATTTAGAAATAAATGGGAAATGACCCTTGTGAGATCCTACCTATGACCATGTTTATGGATATCATCCACATTCAAAGAACTTGTTAGTGATGTCCTCGTCTGAGGACTGACAAAAATCCTCCAGATTTTTCCTTGTGCCGCTCCTCTCCATCTCCAATCTGCTCCACATACAAACAAAATGCCATCTGTCATGACCAAATTTATACGCTCTCTTATATCTACCACACAACTAAGTCCTGCTATTAACCACAAACACTATCAAAAATTTAATATGTTCTTCTTAAACTTAATCTTATAAAACCTATTCTCATAAACCGGACATGTATGATGATAACTAACAAGATTTTATAAACTCAATTTCAAACCATCAGTCTTGACAATGCAATTAAAGTAAATCCAAAGGGATCATAACTAAGACGAATTAGGACATTGTCACATAACAGTATGATATAACAGTGGTAAATGTAGAAGTAGAAAATATTAAGAAACTCGAGAACTATTTATTATTTACAATAAAAAGGAAACTACAAGAAGAAGAAACCTCCAATTGTCCAGAGCATAGCTCCTATGACAAAATATTAAAAGATAACAGAATGCTCAACCCCTCTTCCTCAACATTCTCTCGCGATTAACAACCTCTCCACTAATCATGCCATCTCAGCATTACGATCCCCTTCTCCCTTTTACACACTTATACCCTCCATGTCTCACGCCCCTCATAAACCAATGGCTCTTTCGGCCCATAAACTTGTTGCGCTCCAACAACAATTGAAATGAATTTCCAACAACTTTACTATGATTCTGTCTACTCAAAACAAAGTTCGACGTGTTAATTTTAATATTTTATATTATATTTTGAACAATCAACTTTCCTAAATTTGCTGCTCCCATTAACTTTTGGGATGTCCAAATCTCTAAGGTCTAAACTAACAAGAATTAATTTTTAATTAGACATCTAATAGTGTTTGAAATGTGTTAGAGTGGTGTCAACGTCAGAAACTGTTTGACACTGCTAGTTCAGACACGAGAAGTGTTTGCGCTTCTTAAGCAATCAACATCCCGCCGCAATCCTCCTTTTCTTCATCTTACTCTCCTTCAGAAGCTCCTCACAAAAACTTTTCCTCCACTACAATTTGCCTTCCAACCTATTCCTCTGTTTCTTCCAGCCTCCACTTTTTGCACTTACTCCAGTGTTTCTAGCAGAGACATGAGAAGAACAAGAATCAACCCACTCACTCTTGGTCTCTCTTTTATCTCACTCAAGGTCCGACCACAAAGTCCTTTGTCCTCGTCAATTCCAATCCTCCACTCTCCTGTTAGCACCACCAATCCCTCCAAGAATCGCCACCATTACCACCCTTCAGATGATGATTCCCACTATCATGGTGATCTTATCAAAAACACCAATCAGACAATGAAAAGGAACATCAAGAGGGAAACAATTTTCTGACCTAAAACATGGAGCAACGATGTTTCCATGTTACTAGCATTTTTGTCAGTATAATTAATGTTGTAGTTAAACATAGGACACAAAATGACCGTTGGTTCAAGAAGAGGGACAATCTCAGGACCAATTTCTATCTATTAGGAACCAAAGTCAAAATGATCGAAACCCAACCTTCCACCCTTATCATATGAAAGACAATGCACCTTAAGACTAAAAAGAATAAGAAATATTTATATACCTCCTTTGCTAACTGCTGCAGGATCTCGATAATTTCAGAGAAATCGGGTCTCAATGTTGGATCTTGCTGCCAGGATCTCTCAAGAAGTTCAACAAACTTTGGATGAGTGTTCTTGGGGATGGTGGGTCGCAAACCCTGAAATCCATTTACAGTTACAGTAACAAAGAATCACTACCTATTCAACACACATTTCCATTTAATCATGTAAACCGCTATCTTATATTTCCAGAAGCGACAAGACAAGACATTAATTGGTAGCATATCCTAACACTTAAGTTTGAGAGAAAAAAATATTACCTTTTGAACCACTCCTATAGCTGCCTGTAGGGGGGTTAAATATTCGTATGGAAGCTGGCAAAAAAACAAAAAAAACCCAATAAATTACTAGAGGAAAACAAATACTATAAAAATATTAAGGTGTTGCAAATAAGAATACCTTTCCAGTGAGCAACTCCCATAAAACAATTCCAAAACTAAATACATCAGCCTTGTGATCGTATGGCTTGTGTTCTATAACCTTCAATACAAAGAAATCATGATAAGAAAATATAACAATAGTTATATCTCCAATCTAATTTAGCCACCAGAAAATATTTAAACCAGGAAAACTACTGAACAGCAAATTTTAGTGACCTAGTACTAACATTCAGAGCTTGAGATTCATGAAACCTTCAAATTTGTTATAAATTTCGACAACGACAGACTAACAAAAAATTCATCAAGATAAACACTAACATTAATTAGGTCGGAAAAACCAGTTAAAAAAGTGCAAATACATGACAATATAACTGATAAACAGACCATGGGTGTTAAAAGGCTCAACAATTCATCGGAAACTATTTAAACAACTTGACGGTAACATGAGATGATCAAATACCTCAGGAGCCATCCATCGATATGTTCCAGTTTCTGCTGTCATAACCCCAGATTGAGCTTTAACTCTAGCAACCCCAAAATCAGCAACCTTTACAATCTGTAATGGAACAAATGCACTACTTTAAGTTCTATACACCCAGTTTATAATATTCACGGTATTCATCCATACTTGTTGTGGTATATTGTGTGTGTTGTGTGTATGGGGTTGGGGTTGGGGTTGGGGGTGGCAGAGCAGAAGAAGCATTGCATATATACTTCTGAAAAAATACAATAAAGGAATCATCAAAACATACACAATTTTCGTCCATCAAAAGGTTGGCAGCCTTCAAGTCTCTATGGATTATGTTATGTTGGTGCAAGTAGTTCATCCCTTTAGAAATGTCAATTGCGACTTTAAGTAGGGTAGGAAATTTAAAAAAGCCCTTCTGCTTATGTAGGTAGTCATACACACTTCCACCAGACATAAATTCTGAAAATTGAAAAGGATACAACCATTACGAGGTTGACAATTGTTACATTTTTAATACCAAATCTATTCTATTACTCTACGACAAAAAGTAATTAATTGAATTTCACCTGTTACGATGCACAAACGTGGGGGCTTGGTACATGCTCCTATGAATTGTACCACATTCTTGTGTCGAACCTTTCTGCAAGTTCAATTAGCAAGTTAAGTATGGTAGATGCATAATATTTTTTTAAATGATAATATAATACTATAACTAATTTGTTATTCTTTTCCTGTACCAAAAATAATTACATTGTCAGTCAATAAGTCAACTAAATTAAAACCTTGGCATATGATAACAAGTATCAAGTTAAATAGGAATGTAACTGTTAAAGTGCATCTGTAAACTATTTGTGGATAACATGTCAATTAACATAACTAATTTCAAGAAAGTCCATATTGAGGAGATACTTAAACTCAATCTAATATCATCCATTTTAGTCAATTCCCCCTTGCTTACATTAACTATGGCTATTTTCTTACAGAATGTTATGAAGAGAAAATTTAAAACCCCACAAAAATTTAGGTTCAGATTGTCCTATAGAAATCAAGATCGGAGGCAGAAATTTAGTTGACACTAAATTTGAAGGAATGTACCTAAGATCGATAAGTAAGCACTCTCTACAAAAATTGAAAGCTTTAGTGGCAAATTCACCTTGGTGACTTTAAAGTTGTACCATCTTAATGAGCAGACTTTTGACAGGTCAACAGTTAAATAATTTTTGAAATCAACCTCTGAAATCCAGTCTCAGGTAGATATACTTCAGATGCATACAACACAAAATTCAATAAAACAAACCTCATGATATAGACTTCTTGTGCAAACTCTTTCTGCAATTCTGAATTTACATGCTCAGGCTTGAGAACTTTGATGGCCACTTCCTGGCTACAGTATACACCTTTAAATCTGATTTAATTAAAAATAACCAGTTATTAAAAAGAGAATTGATATATGCAATAATCAGTGCGAACATCTGACAGGAAGTAATAAAAGAAATGCATATTTCTCAGCAGCTATGTACTCACAGTTCACCATATGACCCAGATGCAATTTGAGTTCCATATTTCAAATGTTTAGGATCTATTTCCCAAACATCTGTCCCATCATTTGGTATTGTCAAATGATCCAGTTCGCTTTTCATCTTTGCTTGATCAGGTTCATCAACAGAAGATACAGATTGCGGACTGGACCTCACCTGTCTCCGAAAGCATTGTTCAAATTAGACTGCACTTAATGAACATCAGTCAAATTGACTCTTAACTGACATTTAGAAACACAGTATAGGACAATTTACCTCAATCTTCTTCAAGACTTCTCTTTCCAAAGCTGCTTTAAGCTTTTCTGTTTCCTGTTTAAATGCCAAATAGTCAAGCAGTGCTGGATAAGCTGAACCTCTAAAAATAATAAACATTAAAAAAGAGAATGGAAGTGATGGAAAAAGGTAACATAACAAGGAATTCCAGAATGCATGAGAAGTGAAAAATAAAGCCTTCTAGAGGAAAGAATCAGTTGGCCTTTGTGTTTGATGAACTGGTGCTTGTGAACTCAAATACAGTTGCTATAACATGGTTCATATGAATTAGAACTACGTTTTTAAAAATATATATGGTGTTCAATGACATCAAACTTTGAAATAAACTTCTCCTTTTTCTTAACATTATGTATCTATCAAAACAAACTTATAGAAAATGATTATCAGCATACCTCATAGGGCCATCCTTCAACAACAAACACGTCTAATGAGTAACCATCAGTTGTGGAAAAGGCATGTGCTTCTTGGATGTTCAGTCCAATCTCAGCAAGCAAAGCAGTTAACTGCACAAGGAGCTAGACATTTCAGTTACCATGTGGAATTCAAATTTAGTCCAATTTGAGATTATCTAAGTGGCGTGATTGATTGCTTCTAAGACATCTTAAATGCCTGCTCGATCCGAGTCAAATGTTAAGCAATGCTAATTTATTCTGCTGTGCTACCTGTTTAAGAATGAGGTAGTACTAATATATGACATTGTTTATTATAAATATAAAAAAATCTATTACTAGAAATTGGGTATTTAGTTACTACAAATTAGGGATTCAATTTGTTCTTACATATTTATGATTCTGTTGTACGTACATTAACAAGTGACTCTTTTTCATGTAAGAACCCTAGTCCAGCAATCCTCTCCAACCCTTTTCTGCCTCAAATTCCTTAGGCAGCTAATGGATCCTCTTTGGATTCTGGTGCTATAATACATTTACCATTATCCTGCTCATTCAAATGTGAAAAATTGATTGGGACAACCAACTATGGTTCCTAGATTGTGCTGTCTGGTTGTGGTTTCAAGTGCAAATCACCTAACCAAACAAGCCAAGGTTATTCCCAACAAGTTAGAAGCAGATTGTTGCCTCATTTTTTGGTTTTCTATTGCACCCAAACTCCAATTGCAAAACCAAGACTCAGTAACCCACGATGGTCTTTGGATAAAAGCCGATAATGTTAATTACGACAATGTTCATCATCACTGTAATGTTGTACTCTAATACGTGATTCTATTGTTCCATAATACAACATCAAATATATTCTCTATACACATTTTGATTAGAAAAATATGAAATACCTGGCTAAGAAGCTTTGGCTTGTCGTCTGTTGAGATGGTGATTTCATGCATGGGCCTGCATCATTTTTAGAGACACAAATGCTTAACATTTCAAAGTAAACATCAAAATTAAATTAGAACATTTGACTAGAAACTGCATAAACCATTTGATTGTTCAAATAGGCATACTAGCAAAGTTCTTAAATTTGTCTTTTACATGATTGACTAAAGGAAATACAAATAATATTATCATCACATCTCAACATCACATAACAATATTTAAAAGCATATATTTGAAAGCTACAAGTATCACAGACCATCTTCATATCCACTGCCATATCAATAGAAAAACATATGTAATTTAGACTCTACGTCATCATTCAAAAAAAACTTTCCATGCCTAGTTCTAAATTATTCAGTGTCGCTAGAAACAGAAGTTTCACCGTGAATATTGAACATTGGCATGTACAGATTGTTCCTCTTCTATGTCTTCAGATCTATTTGCTTCAAGAGCCAATGCTTCAAGATTGGGAGAAGAACCAAAAGCAGGAGGTGGATGTATACTAAAACGTTGAAAAGAAGAAAAATTAGAATTGAAGAGTGTCCGGCATCAACCCTGGTTAACTAGAATAATCAGTATTGCTTTATGGAGACCCAGTTCTTGAGCTTTGTGATAGTGGCACCCAGTAAAGTTACTATAAATTTATGAAATCAATATAGCAAGTGAAAAAATAGTACCTCTGTCTGCTTGAGTACTTTGAAGAACTTTGACCGGATTCTGTCCAAGGATCATCCAATTCAACTGAGTTTCCATCAGATATGGGATGAACCTGCACGAAGATTTCAATACCAAGATGATATCACCCACATGAACTGAGGTAAAGGACATGAATCACAATACCCAAAAAGTGAAAAACTAAAAACAACTTGAATCCAGCAGGAAAGCACATAATCTTTACAAAATCATAGGCATGAAAAATATATTTTGATTATAAATTAAGATTGATTTACTGACAGAAAATATTCCTCGTCATTCTAATGATACACTAACCTAATAGACTTTTACAATATTGATCACGGCGTGATTTGGCCCCATCCAACTTGGCTGCACATTAGCCCGTCCTAATTCACCTTACAATGACTCGATCAACTAAGCTAGACCTAAACTTGGGCTAACTTATGCTAGTATGCAGAGGTGGCTCAAATGAACCATCCACAATGCTATATGAATACAGACAAGTTGAAATTCACAAAGTATTTTATTATTTTATTTCTTGGATGAATAATGTAATAAGAAAAATCAAGCAATGCTGAGTTTAGAGTCCTCAGACCATCATAATCTTACAACTGTACATTGTGCCATGATCCATACTCATAAATTGGAAGCAGATGCTTTCTTCAGGTACGAACCAGCATTTCAGAATTAAATTCACTAATTTGAAACCATCATTTTTTTTTCTTCAACTTTCCCCTTCTCAACAGTTCACACAATCAACCTAGCTTCAGACCACATATTTAAAAACGCAAATTAACCCTTCTTAATCTTAGACACATTTAAATTATTCCAGGATGATTTGGTGGGGATCTTAGAGAACAGTGGATGGAGTAAACCATAATCCTAAAAAATCATAACAAGTTCTTTTGGTTTTAGTTCAGCAAGAGACTGAATTGTGCCAAGTATGTTGCATTGGTGACACTGCATGTATTTGTTTGCAGTTGCATGTGACCAAAATGGCTCCCTCCTGACTCCAGACAGATAGAAGACTAATTTAATGGGTCAGAAGCATTTCACAAAATAAAAATATTGTTCACATGCAGGGAGTCCAACAACACCTATAGACTCCAGAGGCATTTAGTAATGTATTAGCATGTAAATATAACATGCAAGCCTAATTGCAACATGTTCATCTCATATAGTTATCCTCTGCCAGGAAACAAAAAAGATGCACGTGAATGCACTAGAGAGCGAAAACTGAAAGAAAATAAGTTAAAAACAGCATGAAGAATACACCGGAGTAAAGATCAGGTCACCTGAACTAATCGAACTTCAATCGAAGGCCTATTAGCAGGATCATGCGCCAACTGCAATAATCTCTTGTGCATAAGAACATCAGCCGCCCTTTCCACATTCACATCAAGAGCGTACCTGCATTACACAATAACCTCAAATCACTCTCCACACACAAAAATCGCAGACCTAATCCAACACACGACACCAAACAAAACACAATCACAACAAACATTCACTAAAACCGATTATCTCCCGCACGTACGGATTCCGGCGAAGTAGGAAAGTTTAATTCCACTACGCAAGTTCACGCTCCAAACAAAATCAATCCACCGCCAAAACCTCACGTAAACAGATTCACACAAAGCAAACAAAACAACAATAGAAAGATGTATAAAACGAGATTTACACATAAGGTTAAAACGAAACACGTATGGTAACTGTAGAAGAATAATTAACGTAGTGTGAAGCGAGTATTTGAAGAGAGAAAGAGAATGCAAGGAGAGGACCGTGTAGGAAGGCGATTGAAGTGAGCCCAAAGCTGATCGTTGAAGCCAGGCTGCATAGCCTCTTCGTGGCCGGAATCTTTCAAGCGGCGAAGAATCTCATTGTAGACTTCGACCTTGTGGCGCTGCTGACGTGTCTGCGCCGGCGAGGAGGAGGAAGACGTGGTATGTTGCTGCACTCCGCTGCCGCAGCTGTCGTTGCCCTCCGTCACCATCATGGCCATGGAACGACGTAAAGGGCGATGCGATTTCACATGAAACGACGCACCCACAGTGGTGCTTTTATTGTGAGGGATAGACTATAAGGACCTCACCTGGGTTTGTTATAATCCCCTACACACGTATGCGGAATATGGATTATGCACTATGCAAATTGAAACGGATACCCAGAATTTCAAAATAATCCAAATTATAAATAATAATTATATTTATAATAACAAAACAAAATAATAATAATAATTGAGGTCACTTTCTTTTTCCTCTTTTTCCTATCTCCAACCTCCCAATATATCTCTATCTTTTTTTGTTTTTTTTTTTTTGCAAC
>Ga0209700_103698_pt1 | contig 28844 bp, 12 predicted proteins | sample SiratroredBW_FD_187528 | JGI IMG/M metagenome (GOLD analysis project Ga0209700, IMG submission 187528) | Root nodule microbial communities of legume samples collected from California, USA - Siratro red BW (SPAdes) (version 2) | ecosystem: Host-associated > Plants > Roots > Nodule | place: USA...
CGATAATTAGTATTTAAAAAAAAAAAACTTAATTGACAACCTTTTAGAAAGATCTTTCCCCTCAAACACATTTCTCTATCTATATATTATATAAATTTGAATCACGATTCTTAAACATAATCATATTTTCTATCATAGACTTTCTTCCTTGTACTCATAAACTTCACCGAAAACTTAATAATTTAATATTTTATTTATACTTTCTTTTTGTATTTGATCAATTATATTGTAAGAATACTATTCAGCTTTCATGTTTTGTTTGGATAGAAGAGAATAATAAAGAAAAAAAGTAAAGTAAAAAGTTAAATTGTTGGTTGATATAAAGTAAGTGAAAAATAAACAATAAATTATTATATTTTAATTATTTTGATTGATGTGGTAGAATAATTATTTTCATATTAATAAATTAAGAAAATATTTTTAAATAAATTATTAGAAACAATTTTATGTAAAAATATTTTAAAAATATAATTTAGAGTTAAAATAAATTTCAAATAAAAATTTATTATCAAATTTAAAATAGAAAAATTATATTTCAAAATATGATTATGCTAAAATAAATTTCTTTATAAAATAAAATAATTAGATTAATTAATTTTATATTATTTAGTTTATTATAATATAAAAATAGGTATATTAATAAAATATTAAATTATTATTTAAATTTTTTATTTAAATTATTTAATTTTGTAATATATAGGTATGTGTTAATAAAATATTAAATGAATATATTTATTTCATTCATTATTTTAATAACTTATTTCATTATAATATAAAAATACATGTTAATGAAGCATTAATAATATAGTTATTAATAAAATTATCAATTATATTTATAATACAATCGATTATGTAAAAGCAAATATAAATATTTAGGAACATAAACAAAAGGGCTGAAGTTGAAGAAGACAGGACAATCTTACTTAATTGTTTATACAAAAATAAGAAAATTATAACAATTTAAATCAATATTTTCATTGCCTTATTGTCAATCTATGAGGTGAGTGGTGGAACACCCACTTCTAAGTTTCCTTCCAACATTTGTACCACTGTTCTCATAGGTGGTCGAAGAGTTGGATTGGGAGTTACACACCATAAACCTACCATTGCCATTCTCTGGAACCTGTTCAAATCACTTCCAACTTCAACATCATCAATCACTGCAATTCTTAAATTGTTTTCCATTGCCAGATACTGAACCCAGTCTACCAGTATCATGTCATCGCCCCTTGTTCCATCCTCAATTTCATGCAACTCGATATGCCTTCTGCAAAATATAATTTCCAACAACATCACTCCAAAGCTGTAAATATCCACCTTTGGAGTAACAGGTGCATTTTTCAGCCATTCTGGTGCCATATATCCCATTGTCCCTCTAGCATTGGTGTTTGTTCGAGTTTTATCTTTCATCAGCATCTTTGCCAGCCCAAAATCTGAAATCTTTGCGGTGTAACTAGAGTCAAGCAGAACGTTCTGAGGCTTTATGTCACAATGGATGATTTGTTGGTCACACTCCTCATGCAGATACAATAAGCCTCTTGCAATTTCAAGCACAATCCTAACTCTGCTCTCCCAGCTGGGTTTAGCTCCTCCAAAAAGGAAATTTGAAAGTGTCCCATTTTCCATTTTCTCATAAACCAAAAGCCTATGACTCTGCTCATTGCAAAAGCCCAATAAACCAACCAGATTTCTATGATAAGTGAGAGCAATAACTTGAACTTCTGTCACAAATTCTTTATCACCTTGGTCGTCTACTTGCTCCAGTTGTTTGACAGCAACATCAACCTGTTGATCCTCCAAGTTTAAAACCCCACTATACACCGTACCGTAAGCACCTCGACCAAGTTTGTCTTTGAATCCATTAGTTGCTTCTTTCAGCTGTTGGAATGAAAATACCTTTAGATTGATGTCCATAGCCTTTGGCTTTGGCTTTGGTGGTGTTCGTCTGTGCATAAGATGCTGACAAGAGGGGTGATGATAAATGGCAGTGGCTGCAAACAGTACAGCAAGTAGGGAGCAAGAAATGAGAGCCACTATCAAAACAACCAAAGACGATGAATCATTTCCATTGTCCATTTTGTTGTCAACCGGAGGAACTTTAATTAGCATCACACGATTACTAGTGTCAGGGATGATTCTTATGGCATTTATAATTGGCCACTTTTTCTTATAGCAAGCACTCCCATCTAAAACAGCAGCCATGCAGAGACAATCACTGATCAGTTCCCTCTTGCAACTTTCCAAATCCATCCCATACAAGACTTGTAGATCAAAAAAAAAGTAACCCTCGTTCGGTATATTTGCATCTTGAATCTCTTTCACTTCCACCTCAAAGTTTGAAGCAGAAGAATTTGCAGCACACAAGTCCTTGACCTCACTGAGATAGCACCCCTTGGAGGGTGCTGTTGGATCCAAAGGAGTATAGCCTGGCAAGCAGCCACAACTATATGTTTGCGTGTCAGAACCAGAAGTGTTGCAAAAGCCATACACCCCACAAAGGGCAGTCACAGTGCAAGGCTTTGTCACGGCCCGCCACACAGATATCCACCCATTTCCATTCTCTTTATGGTAAATCAACTTCTGAAAATTTCCCTTGTCATCCACCAACACACGGTGATAGTAATCTTCGATTGCACCCACTATATCAGTTGTCATGTTGAATATAATTTGTTGGGTGGCATTCACCGCGTAAAGAAAAGCTGTTGTGTTGTTAAAAATAATTCTCACACCTGAGCTTTGGGCAGTGTCACTCCACCAGTAAGCAGAATCCGTGAAGCGATAAGCTTTAAGAACAATGTTGCCATCTTGTAGGATCTCCAAACTGTATTCCCCCGTTGAGTAGTCTTCTGATCCATTTTTATTGGAGTAGAGTTTCTGACTGGTATTCAAAGTTTGTCCTAATAGAAGAGTATCTGTAGGTGAATCAAAGCTCTGCCATATAACGTTGGAAAGTGAATTCGTCAAGACGAAATTCCCGTCATTCTGCATCACTGCAGATGCTGTGTTTGTTCCATTGTAGATGGAAAATGAAGCCCCTTTGAGAGGTTGGACCACAAATTGGCCACTTCCTGTGAGATTGATGGATGATCCAATTTCAACTGGATTGTCACGGTTTGCAGACCAAACTAATGTTTTGTTTGGAATTTTGTCAAACCAAATTCCAACAAGATAGCGGCCAGTAACAAGGTGGTAGAATCCAAAAGCATAATCCCCGGAGGATGATCGCCAAAATGAATTGGTGTCACTTCCTGCCACAATGCTGGATCCCAGTTCAATTGAGTTGGCGATGCTTGGAACATTGAAAAACAGAAGTATGGTAACAGAGAGACCAAGAAATTCAGTAGCCATTTTGGTAGGAAATATTGTAACTGAAGTTGTGTCCATATGATATAGCATAGCTGAACGAAAGTCATTAAAGGTAGGCCAGAAAATTTCTTGGTCACAATACAAGATATGATAGGATTGGAATATTGCTTCAATTGCCAGACCAACAAGAGGATAATGATAGGCTTTGAACCATCCTTATGCAAATTATTTTTGTATTATATGTATGACTAGATATTTTTGTTTTAAAAATGAATAATGTAGAAAAGTAGAAAACATTACTTGGCGAGCTGCTGATCTGTTTACTTTATTTTAAAACACTGATATGATTGTTTTTGAGATCAATACCGTACTGGTGTTGTACTGTGGCAGTTTGACTAGTCTTGGTTGCATTTTTCTTATGTGATATGATTCTGCGAAACTCATCTGCAACTTATATTATTACTTCCATGTGACCCATTGCCTAAACTCTCTGACTTCAATAGCCACCATATTTTAACCAAACTTTTGCCAAGGACTCACTTTGAAACAGTCAATGATGTAACATGCATATACAGTTTTATTTGAAAAAAGTGTTTCATGTTTATCCCAACCTTCTTTATGCTAACTTAGTCCCATGGCTACTGTATCATTTGAAACATTCATAATATTTTTGTTTTAAAAATCCAAAGAAACAATATCATTTCTTTTAGAAAAATATATTTTAAAATAATTTTTAAAAATATTTTCAGTTGACTCCGTGATATGATAAAAAAAATATTTTAATAATATATGAGACCTACATAATAAAGTTATTTTAAAATCTTTTGACACTTGCTTTTTAAATAATTTTTTCTATTTTTATATATGATTTGTTGATAAGTATTTTTAAACTAATTTAACATATATAATAAGTAGAAATTTTATATATAATAATTTTTCTCATTTTAAAGAAAAAATATAATTATAATGTTATCTAAAAAATCATATTCTTTTATTTATGATACAAGAAAATCAAAATAGAAATAGTTTTAAAATATTATGAAATTTTTTTAAAAATATAATACCTACGTTTAAATAATTTTCTCTATTTTAATACGTAAATTTATTAAATAAAACTTTAGAATTCATATTACAAATATAAAAATAAGAATATCCTGATATCAATGGTTTTAGTTTTATTATCTCTTATACAATTAGTTTTAGTTTTGGTGTTAAAAGAAAGGAAAAAGATTGGTTGACAACGAAGACGAAAATACATCTGGTCAACAACTCATACGTGACTAAATTTTTTGCTGATTAGATAAAAGGTAATTTTGATATTATACGATTTAAAATATGTAAAATGCTTAAAAGGAAAGTGTGCTCTTAAAATTGTAAGAGTTCTCTTTAGACACAGTTCTTTGGGGTTGAAGAAGGTTTTTTCAATCATGAAATTGAAAGCCCTCTAAAATTGAAGAAAGTTTTGCAAGTCGCGGTGCGAAAAACAAAGAAAGTGAAAACTAATGATGAAATGGGAAGGGAATAAGAGAAATGTGAAAGAAGAACGATCATAGTTGTACACAACCACAAAATCATTATTTTAGAAGAAAATTTAGATACTCCTTTAAAAAAAAAAAAAGGTTTAGTAAACTTTTTTTCAAGCACAGATCTTTACCTCAAAGGACAAAGAAAATGAACTGTTATAGACATTGAAAGACTATATTAACTTAGTAACTCATTGAGATTTTGAATTTAAAGTTTTCTCAAAATCTATTTTATTTTTTTAATTTTTTTTAAAAACGGACTCAAGTAGCAGCCAACACTTAAGCAGTTGACACCCCACTTATCCTAAACGAAATTCTTAAATTTGTGGTTGTATTTTTAAAGTAAATAATATTTTAATAAATTTCTTTAAACCATCTTCTTCACATTTTCAGTAAAAATAAAATAAAAAATAAGTTAAAATTAGCCTTTTAAACATTAATTTGTAAAATAATTATGTATAAATTTTCTTAATTTTAATTAATTAAATTATTTATTTTATAAAACTGTTTAGGGAATTTTATCTTAATTCTTTTTTAAAGTATTTGTGAAGTGAAGCATACGTCAATATTTCAGTACAGTTGCCCTCTCTTCTAACAAACTCGAAAAGGAGAAAATCTATAAGACAATTGCTTCCAGCACCCCATAATTGCTTCTTGCACCCATCATTCTTATGTAATGTCAAAAGTGTCTTTGGCATAATATACTAAAGAGCAAAGTGGTGTCACTCACCGAGTGACAACGAGAGTAGATTTTTCGACGAGTACAGTGATAGAGGGTGTTACAATAATCTTTTTCTACAACCTTCTTCTGTAATATTGAATGTAGATAAATTATTTTATTTTGTTTGGTTTGGACATGGTATAGAGGTGCAGGATTCCATTTTTTATTTGATATTTATAGAAAATGAAATTTATAATAAAATTTGAATGAGTTAAATATGTTACGGAAAATGTTTTCTATAAAAGGAGAGTGCATTATTGAAAACGATTTCTGTAAACAACTTCTCCTGTCATGAAAAAAGTTTTTCATAAGAAAAAAGTTAGGTTTTTCTTAAATTTGTGAAAGCGGAGAAGAGTGGTGGTGAGTGACGATGGAAGAGTTACAATGGCGATGACATTGCAGGCTAACAGTGATGAAGGGTAAGACGAAACAGCGGGGCGACGCGAAGGAGCAAGGCAATGATGATGAGTGATGGAGGAACAACGAAGAAGCTTTGGGCAGTGATGAAGGGAGTGAGTTTTTTCTTGAACTTCAAAATTGTTTTTCATAAAATTTTTGAAAAACATTTTTCGTAGTTAAATTTATTTAAAAAACTAGCTTTCATTATGGAAAGCCTTCTCCGTAATAAAAAAAAGTCTTTTATGAAAAATATTTTTTGTAAAGGACTTTTTTTTTTTATAAAAAGCGTTTTCCATAACCATGATTTCCATCCCAATACTATTACGGAAATAGTTTTTTGGAAGACACATTCCCACCTACCTCTCCACTACCCACCCCTACAGCAGCTATTAAAGCACTCTACCATAAACCTATTTACCTCAAAATGTTATTGAACAATCTTCTTTCCTACTACCGACGTTCGCCGTCACCGGAAAACACAGCTGCAACAATTTCACCTTTTCAATTTATAATAAGGATAATTGTGTTATATTATATAACTGATGGGGTGCAGGAAGCAATTGGGGGTGCAGGAAGCAATTGTCAATCTAGAACAGTCAGAGGTAGCAGTGGGTTCCCTGGGCTCAGCCACGTCACCAATAAGAGTTTGTCTAGACACTTCTAGCTTGTAATAGATGATAATATGATATACACAAAATCAAATTACAATTCATAATTTATTTAATAAAAGTTCTAATATTACAATTGAGATTAATATACCATGCACTAAAATGAACAAAATATACCTAGTAAAAAACTATAGAAACTTCTAGGAACCGAAAATTTTCAGCTCACATATGCATCGTAATGCAAGAAAATATTTATTACAAAACAAAAACAGCATGACTTTTTTATATCTCTGTAAATATATTACAAATTGGATTTGATTTTGAATATCATCCTTTAAAAAATTTGAAATTTGTATAATTATTACAGCAGTAATGAATGAATTAATTAAAAAATTGTACTATTTTAAGACTTGAATAAGAATTTAAAATAAATTGTATGTAATAGATAAAGAAAAATGCAAGAAAGCATTAGACGGTTAGTTTCTGGGAGTGTCTAGAACTTCAGCATCTTTTGTACCGGTGATAGTCAGGGACTCTCTCAATCTCTTTTTGTTATATGAACCCCTTCCGTTTCCGCTTCTCATTCTCATTCGTTCTGTCTGTTTCGCATTCTTGCTGAAATCGTTCGTTCCTCACATTGTGTTGCTTGCTCTGTTGCGTCGCTCAGGTTTTCATCTCTTCCCAATTGTCACTACTTCATTCTTCTTATGTTATCTCGTTGCGTGTTTTAATTGTTAATGGATCAATCTAATTGTCATGATCATACTCACAACCACACTACCAGCTCAGTTTCACTTAGACTTTGAAGTTGGGGAAAATGTAATTAAAGAGAATAGGAATTTGAACTGGTTTTATCTGTTTCTTTTAACCTTTCTTGATGATGCTGATTCGTTTCTTGGATCATGCTATTGGTTTCGCGTTTTAATGAAACTCGTCTGCAGCGCTGAAATATATGTGACTAAGTTGACGGATTTATTACATATTTTTAAGAAGGATAGTGCATGATAAATCGAGTTTTTGCTGTGGATTGTTATAGTGACATACTCTAGTTATTAGCTTGTAGTGTACATGTTTGTAAGAAGTCCTGTGAGGAATGTATTTCGTGTTTCTTGAACCCTGGGATTTGGCTCTGTAATTGTTCTTGTTCCTAAATACTTTTAACTTTTTGGATGTATGTATCCCTTGGTCTTGTCAATGAAGGGACTGGAATGCTTATCTTTATTTGCAGTTGAACGACATCAGAATGTTTTGTATTTTATTTTGTGCTGTTGTTTGCATAGATTATGTAACTATGTTTGGATTGTGGTGAGATACTTATGATTATATGAATATACATTTGTGATGCTAATTTACTTTGGAAGCGTTATGGTCAGAAATTTCAGGGAAAGTTTAGTTTAACAACTGTAGAATGGATGGCTCATGGTCACTCATTAATCATCATGGTCAAGTGTTATTTGTACTTGTACTTTAATATATACTCTGTTCCTCACTTCTATGATGATCATGACGGTTTTTTGTCTATAGAGTGCTCAACTTTCTCAAAATGAAAATTTCAAACAAAATATAGATAGAGCTTTTTCTTGTCTAAGCTGAGTTTTAGAGCGTTCTGCTAAACACTTCTTTATAATGTATGGATAAACCACACTTCTTTATAATGTATGGATAAACCACTAGTTTCTTTTATCTGTCAAACGCAGGATGGCGGAACCTCCATATATTGTGACGTCTGACAGTGAAACCACAGGAGAAGAAAAATTATCTACTTTTTCTGAAATAGCAATTGGAATTGATATTGGCACATCACAATGTAGTGTTGCTGTGTGGAGCGGTTCCGGAGTGGAGCTCTTGAAGAACACAAGGAATCAAAAGATTATGAAATCCTATGTAACTTTCAAAGGTAACACCGCTTCTGGTGGAGTCAGCAGTCAACTCTCCCACGAGGATGAGATGTTTTCTGGAGCCACGATTTTCAACATGAAACGCCTGATAGGCAGAGTTGATACCGACCCAGTTGTCCAGGCGTGTAAGAATCTCCCTTTTCTAGTGCAGACCTTGGACATTGGTGTTCGCCCATTTATTGCTGCATTAGTGAACAATCTGTGGAGATCCACCACTCCAGAAGAAGTTCTGGCGATATTTCTGGTGGAATTAAGAGCAATGATTGAAGATCGGCTGAAACGACTAATAAGAAATGTGGTTCTAACAGTTCCAGTTTCATTCAGTCGATTTCAGCTAACCCGGGTAGAGCGCGCCTGTGCCATGGCTGGCCTTCATGTACTCAGGTTGATGCCTGAACCAACAGCTGTGGCTTTGTTGTATGCTCAGCAACAACAGCAAAATTCTCATGACAGTATGGGCAGTGGAATCGAGAAAGTTGCTCTCATTTTCAATATGGGTGCTGGTTATTGTGATGTTGCTGTCACTGCTACAGCGGGAGGAGTTTCACAGATTAGAGCCTTGGCAGGAAGTACCATTGGTGGTGAAGACTTGCTTCAAAATATGATGCGTCATCTGTTGCCAGAATCTGAAAATCTATTTCAAAACCATGGGGTCAGCGAAATTAAGCGGATGGGCCTGCTTCGAGTTGCAACCCAGGATGCAATTCACCAGCTTTCCACTGAGAACAGCGTTCGGGTTGATGTAGATTTGGGAGATGATGTGAAGATATGCAAAACTGTTTACCGGGAGGAGTTTGAGGAGGTAAACCGAAAGGTGTTTGAGAAATGTGAAAGCCTTATCATTCAGTGTCTGAAAGATGCCAAGGTAGAAGTTGGAGATTTAAATGATGTGATAATTGTAGGTGGATGCTCTTATATCCCAAGGGTGAAGAGTCTTGTTGCTAACATTTGTAGAGTGAAGGAACTTTATAAAGGCATGAATCCTTTAGAAGCTGCCGTTTGCGGTGCAGCAGTGGAAGGAGCAATCGCTTCAGGCATCAATGATCCCATGGGGAACTTGGAGTTGTTAACTATCCAAGCTATACCTCTTGCCATTGGGATTCGCGCTGATGGGAACAAATTTGTGCCCGTAATTCTGAAAGATAGCGCAATACCAGTGCGAAAGGAGCTAGTTTTCACAACTGTTCATGATAATCAAAGCGAGGCATTGATAATTGTGTATGAAGGTGAGGGGGAAAAGGCAGAAGAAAACCACCTATTGGGATATTTCAAGATAATGGGAATACCTGCGGCGCCTAAAGGTATCCCAGAAATCAATGTGTGCATGGACATAAGCGCTGGAAACATGCTAACAGTTTACGCTGGTGTTGTGATGCCGGGTTCTCGCACACCTGCTATTCCTTTTGTGGAAGTAAGGATGCCATCGGTGGATGACGGCCACGGTTGGTGCGCTGAGGCACTAAATACAAGCTATGGTGCCGCACGTGATTTGGTTACTCTCCGTAAAATGGCATGATAAACATGTCTTCTTGTGTCTGTTTCAGCAATAGAAGTTGATATACATTTCATGTCTGTTGTTTGTATTTTGTAACTAGAGTAATCAAAACAATGCGTTCAATAATAACTTGAGGAATCGGCGTTGAACCCTGCTTGAAGTCAACGGCGTGCTTCGCTTGAGATTTGATGATTCCTTTTCTAAAATGGTCAGGATGTTTTCTACAAGTCTTCTAAATAAAAACTTAGGTTTTAAGCATTGAAAAATATCAAATTACACTGACATATTAAATATATATAACCCTAAATATTTTGAATTAATTATTTGATACCTAAAACTTTCAATTTCTAAGCTCAGAAAATCCTTGTTCTATAACAGTTATGCTTTTAATTGTATGTTAGTTCAAATTGTTCTTTATTATGTTATAGAAGTCTAACAACCGCGGGCAGCAAGACAACTTACCAGAGATCAAAATAAAATTGAAAGTGTTAGACTCTATAGGAACAAAATATAAAACTAATATAAGTATAAAAGTCAAATGAGTAATTACGCTTTAAACAAATTAAAACTTTTAATATCTATAAAAGCAACATTTTTTATTATTTTTAAAAAATAACCAGAACTAAATTAATAAAAAAAAATAATTAGTATTAAGGTAGATAGCATTTTGACAATGGTTAAAACAATATTTCAAAAACATTTATATAACTGTCACTAATATAGATATTGTTAATCAAAAGAGATTTTATGTCCGAAGAATGCACTAAGGTGATGACATCTGACTGTTAATACCATGCATGGGAGACCCCTCATGATTTTCATTACTTTGCTTTCTCTGCAGTGCCTTGCTTCTCCATTTCCATTTTTTCTCAATTTCCGTTTTCTTCATCAGTATGAAAGACAAGAAGTACAAACAAAAAACTTTCATCACATCACATCATTCATTCACGCCACGCCCCTCGGTCGTTGAATATGCTTCTCTTTCACATGACATGAAATGAAGACTGACATATATAGTTCACATTCAGGTAAAATAACCACTCAATTATTGCTGCATAATTTTCTTCCTTCAATCCAAAAGCACCACTCCTACTACTACTTCTTATGTTATAGGGAAAGAAAAAAAAAAGGGGAAAAACGTACACAAGAGATGGGAGTGATGGGATTCAGAAACGTTGAGAAAGTGAAATGTGGCGTCGTCTAAAGTGACCTGCCACCGGGCCCCGCATCTTTGACCTGTAAACCATTTCATCGTACGGCCTTCTGTATAACTTCCAAAGCGGCAAGAACGACTCCCGACACACCCTCTCTCCGCGCCGGAAAAGCACTCCCGCTGGCGACTGCAGAAACGACGGCCGAGGAGTGCGCTGCAGCGCCGGCGTCCTCCTCGGTGCTGACGTGTCCGACAGGCTCAGATACCACGGCTTGAGGGAGTCAACGTGATGAGACACCGTGAAGGCAAAGCGCGAAGAGGAGCATGACCCTCCCTTCATCACGCCCCTTCCTTCATCCTCATCATCTAAATCCAACGATGAGACCACGCTCGTCACTGCTGATAGCTCCACGAATGCGCCCACACCCTGCGCCCACACACACACAATCATTCTCTCTCTCTCACGGCTTCGGACCACACTTGGTGAAAATTCAAAAACATTGGTTAATAGTACATTGCAGAAAATAAGTAGATTATTACCATGATTATGTTATGTTTTTTTACCTTCCAAAAGTAAGGAAACAGCGAGGGAGGGTCTACGATAAACGCTTTGTGTAGTCGCCCAGGGTAGTACTCCCCAGTTATCTTCAGTGCTCCCATTACTAAGTTCGTAAAAGCAGATGCAGACCTGTAAAAGCCTGCAACCAAACACCTTAGTTCAAACATCACTCAAATACGATACTATGTTAACCTGCAAAGTCAACACTCATTAGATCATACTGATTTCCCAATGAACTTTTTCTTGTAGGATATATAATTTTAGAGTATGTTATGAGGGATATATAATTTAAGGAAGCATAAATATCTAGGGCAAAATATGCATAGTAATCACTTCCAGAGAATACCCTTGCAACGTGGCACTGTCTGGATTCGAGTTTAGACCGTGACAGTTCAAGGTCACCCAGACACATTCTGAGAGTGTTTCAGACTGTGCTTGTTAAAGTGTTGGTAATGGGGTGAATGACTAAGATTGTGCTGAGAGAAGAAAATAAAGGATTTTTTGTATATTAATAAATAAGTTCTCTTATGTAAGTTTGTTTGAAATTTAAAGTTAAGATTTTGGATTCTTTTATTTATAGATGTTTGTGGAAAGATTGGTTGTTAGGAAAGAAATTTTCTAAACTGAAAATGTGTCAAGAAAGGATTTGAAGACAAACTTGATTATCTATGTTAGGGAGGCTTTACTAGTTATTTTGGGGGTTGAAAAGTGTTGTTGTGGAATGGCATAAGGGGAATTGTGGGTGGAGGTACTTACTTGCATCGAAAAGCATGACAAATTGGTGTACGTATTTTGGCATGATCGACACAGCCACTTCCATTGTGAAGACCAACAAACGAGTGAACCTGGAGAGAGAAAAAACCAACAGTGGAGAACCGCAGTTTAGCTCTACTGCACTGGCTGCAGAAGTGCAGATCATGAAATTAACAAACAAAAGGCAGAAAGCGATTCTTCTCTTCTGTTTCCGGACTTACATTTTCTGGGAATGAAACTTCTGGTACTCTTGCTTCATCCGAAAAATCTGTTACCCCAGTTCAACTCATTATTATTATCATTATCTCACAATTAAACAAGACTTTTGCAGAAACCTACAGAGTTTACACACACTCAAGTTCAGAAAAAACCGAAGGGAGATCATAGTAAATTACCATTACAGGTCTTGACTCATCGTCATGACCAGCCACGTACGCCAACCCATCAGCCAGTTCTCCTGAAAACTCATCTGCCACCAAATGATCTGCTTAAAAATAATTAACATAAAAAAGTTAGTAATATGTTGAAGGAAAAAGAAAGAAGAATTGTTTTAGGGAGTAATATTATATAGGGTGCATCCTGCTATAAGACTTCATTAGAATAATTTAAAGGGACACGAAGATTCTTTGGTTGGTTTTCACTTTCCTTGATATGTAAAATAATAAGAACGGGAAGAAGAATGTGAGAACAGCACTGTAAAAATGTATATATTATAATTTACCAGCGCCTATGCTCTCTCTCCAAGAAAGGCAAGCCCTGAGTTGCTTGGCAGCTCTTTTCACGTTATCCCCCTTTGCTTTCAGAAATCGTTCCACGCAAGCATAGTTGCAGAACTTCTCCTACATACAAAATAGTTAAGAACAAAAACATGTGTGTATCAGACCCAGAACACCATTTTGGAGTAACTCTCCTTCAAATAACGGCTTTTAGAAGAACATATATATCACCACCAGACCCAGCACACGTAAACGCAACAATTTACTCTCACCTCAATAAATTTGTCACCTTTAATTACAAAGTATTCTATCTGCTGAAAGAACAGTGAGTTGAAGTAGAAAGAATAAGATGTGAAAGAAGAACCTGTTTAACAGTGAGCGGTGTTTGTTTCGTGATGAGCTCGAGAACTGCCTCAACTCTAGACCTGTCTCTCTCATCCTTCTTACTCATTATGCCTACTTCACAAAGTGATGAGATAATTCAAAATATATATGCAATACTCTAATAATATGATCAGTGAGTAGCAATAAGAGAAATAAATATATATAATATCTCAGGGAGTTGGAGGACTTGTTATATATGTGGCAAAACGGCTGCTAAAGCCTTGTGGTTGGAAGCATGCTTGGTTGAAGAGTCACTGATATGGGAGAAAGAAAAGGGGAAAAGTGATTGCAGTGTGTTTTGTTGGTCAATGGCATCGCATGGGATGGGTCAGCACAAATGATGGATGCGACCGACACTGATTCATAACGGAAAACGACTGTTTAATCAAACCATCCCATCATATATATATTTATAATTCTTTTTTGAACTACACGTTCACATCCACATTCACATTCACCCTATATTTATTGACTCGTTTGTTTTACATCTTTGTCTCTGTCAAAAAAGACACAAGTGGATTTGAAGTATTACATAAAGTGTGGATGTGAAATTGTTAAGTATGATCTTATTTATCTGAAATGTGATAATACATACATGCATGCATGCATTCCTCTTGCACGCAGCTGTGGCAATCTGGCATATATATTGTGATGTAAGAACTATGAATGCGGGATTTGGGCAGCTGCAAAAGGCTGCACTCAAGATGACACAAAGCATAAGCTTTATAACCCAAAATCGGGCCAATTGAGGTCAAAATTTAAAGGGAAATAGAAACAAAAAATAAATTAGGTAAAGAGAAAGACAAAATGGAAAGGGTCTTAATTTTTAGACACTCCCAAAAACACTTTACACCTTTTGTTTTCTGAAGCTCTTTCTAGTGTATGTATGATTTAAAAAAAATAAAAATGAGAGCTTCTACCAATATGAAGTGGAGTGATGTGTTCTAATGAATAAATTAGTGACACGTGAATTTGTTGTTGGAAAGAGATTGGAATTGCGATGTGAATAGTTGCAAGCTATCGATCTATATTTTTATCTGTATGTAGGTGTCACCGTAGCTGGTGAGTTTTGGCTTGTACTGTAGATTTGTGCATTAGGATCTTCCTTTGCGGATGGTGTGGCAATAGTGTTTTTGTGTAAGAAGTGGAAAAGGGAAACTCCACTTTATGGCTTCATTTTGTTCTTATTGCTTGAGAGGTTAAAGGGAATGTTCCTTGTCACGAGTAATATCCATGTCCAGTCCATTTCGTTTCAGATTCTGCGATCCTTTCGAATTTGTTTCTTGGAAGCATGTTAAGAATTCTTCACCATTTTTCTATGCATTTTACTCTAATAACTACTTGGATATATCTAATCAATCATTTAAACACTACATTCAATCAATCTCTTCTTCTTTCCCAATTAGTATTACAAAACTTTCTGGCTATAGATCTCTGTTTTATTGTCACTACTTGCATACAACAGTAATAATAAAACAAGAAATATCCACGAGTAACTTCATATTTGACTACCTCTCTTTCAATTTTTGTCTGCTCCTAAACTGAAATATACTGTAGTAACAGTGTTCATTTAAATATATTTTTAGTCTATGTATATATCATTCCATATGTTATTACTTCTTCTAAAGATATTCCTTAACTTTAAATTTCTAACATTTTAAGTATATATGATTCCATATGTTCTTATTTCTTCTAAAGATATATTTAATTTTAAATTCCTTTTAAATCTTTTTTTTTTTACGTTTTATTTCTAGTTGTAAATTTATATATAACATGCAACAATTTAAAGGTCGGTCCATATAAATTTTAAAAAATTAATAAAGTTGTCGAAAAAAAATTTTAAAACTTAGATTTAAGTATTTTATTAAAAGATAAGAATTTACTGTAAGTATAATAAAGAAAAACTTTAAAGAACATATATTATAAGAAATATAAATTTATGGTTATAAAGTTCCTATAAATATATAACATTAATAAAATAATAAATGAAAATAATTATCATATTGATCACATAAGTTATTTTAATGCTAAACAATTTTACACTACAATACAAGAATAAAAAGAAGAAAAAGAAAACTTACTTAACTAAGGAGAAATCGATCTACTCTTTAACCTGTTTGGGGTATGCAGGGATAATAAGCTTTGTGCAAGCTTATGAGTCTAAATGTCTAATCCACAAACATTTTATGGATTATGGGTTGATTGTATAAGCTTGTTATCGTAATTATAATTAGTTCAAAACAATTGTTCCCTTTTGAACCTAGAGGTAATGCGAATTGGGTCTGGAAGAGGTCTGTGTAACAAAACATAGTTGGTTTGTATTTTTTAGCTCCATAATTTACACCAAATATTTCCATAAAATAGGTAAAAGTTAAATTACTAAATTACTAATGAATAGCATACCTTCTTTCTTAAAGCATATATAATATATAATTAATTCAATATTCTTGGGGTAAATTTGAAATGTATTTCTCAGCTAATATTTAGGAGTTGATTAAAACAATATAGACTAGAATTCTGGTCTAGAATACATTAGAGGAAAAATTATAAATTAGTAAAAAAAAAATTACTCAGACTTAAGTTAGCCAAGAATAATCCAAAAACTTCAACAACCAAAATATATATATATATATATATATATATATATATATATATATATATATATATATATATATATATATATATATATAATCAATTTATACAGTTGAGATAATTATGAAAAGTTTAAAGTTTTTTTTTTAAATATTGGTATCATTTGCACTATTATAGTCTAAGAGATCTTTTATATAGTATGCAATTAATTAAATAAATCATGTTATAACAAATGTATCTATTTGCTTACACTATATTATAAAATATTACAGAAACACAAGAGTTTTGTTGCACTTAATTATATGTCACACTTCATTCCTATCGCTTGTCTCATTTTATTAAAAAAAATTGATGTTGATATTAATTTTATGTTATGAAATGCATATATGAGTTATTTGTTTGTGGATATAGTTAAAATAAATAAATATACATACATGAGAGTAATTTATTTGTGGATTGCAATTGAAATACTAAATTTTTATTTTCAAATAAAAGTTTGACTATGACATATAGATAGTTGAAAATTATCAAATATAATTTAATTGAAGATAATCTTATAAGTAGTAAAGTCTTAATATAAAAAGAACAAATGTAACATATATCTTAAGATAAGATTTTGAGAAAAATAATAATACATACAAAAATGAAAAAAATGTCTTTATTAATTGTAATAAACAATCTTAAGGAGTGGGAGGTTTTTATTTTTGTTCTTTCTGTTCCTCTCTTTTGCATGTAACAAAAAAATTCTAACGACCAAAGTCTCCTAACAAATTGATGTTATTTGATTTCCTCCTCATCGATTTACTTTTACATTTTTAAACGTTTTCAACTCTTTTATTTATTATTTTATTTTTATATCATCCATTGTCTTTATATCTAGAAGTTTCTACAGTTTGTATATAAAGGTCTCAAATTAAGAATTTCGTACTGTTATTATAAAAACTGTGATTACATCATTCCTCTCTACCATCTCCGCCAATGTATACAAAATATTTTATTTATGAAAAAACTACATTTTAATATTTTTTTCAAAATACAATCCTTAATAATCCATTTTTTCAATATAATAACGGTAAAAAAATTATGTTTATTTACATTTATTATTATATAATAAATATATTTATTATATGAAAAAGGTTTATATTTTTTATCATCATATTAAGAAAAAAGAAGTTATTAAATTGTTGTAAATTAAAATAAAAAGTATTTTGTTTTCAAATTTTAGTTTCATTTTGTTTCAAATAATTATTTTTCACATTTCATTAACAAATGTGATGGAATGTAGCAAATGTTATCATGTGAACTTAAACCGAAGCGTACAAAAGAATAAGGACGCTAATACTTACAGTCAGTCACGTTGCAGTGAGAGAATAGCCCGTGACAGTCTGAGTGAAATGTGAGGCCACTATCCTTCAAAATCTGCAAACTCTGAGCCTCCATTATTAGGCCCACCTTTTTGCTGAAACTTTGGTCCACTCATTTATGGGCTTTAACCCATTCTCTCTATGTACCTCTCTTACCTTTCAAAACCCTCAAATGCACAATTATAAATTTCACTCATTAGATTCAAATCACTCTAAATAAACCCTGCATTATACTTAAACTAAGCAAATGGATTCACTTTCATAACCAAATTAACCAGTTTAAGGGAAGAAGGGTCTTTCTGAAAAAAGTTTGTCTAGAATAAACGAATAAATGAGTTTAACTAGTTTTTTTTTTCTCTTTTAAATCTTGGCAAAATATTGTCCAAACATACTCTAACTTGATTTCACTATTCCACTCCTAAAATGGTTTTGCTATAGTTGGGATAACTACAAATCTTGTTTAGAATAACCCTACAATCTATGTTGCAAGTGTTTATCCTATGATAAAGGGTTATTATAACAAGGCGATATGTTCAAATTATTGTCTTACAGTAAATTATGTTGTAAGGAAGGAAAATAGAATATATATATATATAAAGAGAAAAAGAAAGAAAAGATAAAATGAAATAAAAATTGTAATTGCTCGTTTGTGAAGGAAGTAACAAATAAATAAATTTAAGAATGGGATGCCTTGTTTATTTAAGAGTTATTGTTTTCGCTAAGTCACAAGAAATTTTCTTGCCTTTTTTCTGAAATGTTTGTTTCGTATGTTTAATTTATGTTCTAAAGAATAGCATGAAATAATGTATCCAAAATATCTTGAGTAAATTTCCCATAAAATCGTTGTTACGACCAAAAGCTCCGAACGTAACACATAATTATAAATCAAATTGTTTTTTATTAGGATTTTATTGTCTAGTTATTTCTAGCAAGCATCAATTGGTTTTGAAACCCTTTTCACATCTCTCAGCTACGTTAATTCGTTAGTGTTTTAGTTAATTAGTTAGTGCATAAACAATCATTTATATACACTTCCTCTCATCCAATAATTGCATTCTTAAATAAAACTGGCTCAGCTCTGATAAAAAATAACAGACACCGCATTACAACAATATAGTAGGTTAACTTTTTCGGGTTTTTTTTTTCTGTAAATGATTTAATTATTTTAATACATTTAGCATTTTATTAAATTTAACCTACAGAAGGGGAATTTAGGGCTCAAAAAGAAAGACAACGGTATTTAAATGAAAAAGGTAGATAATTCTCATCTAGGAAATTGCATAATAACTCATACTTTGGGAAAAGAGTATTTGAATTTTATAAGAAAATTGCTAAATCTTATGAACTGATGTTCTTTTTGTAAGTGTTAAATGAAAATATAGAAAACTGTGGGCCAGCATTCTACCATAATTTCCGTTGAACCATGTATATTTTTTCAATTTAGTATTTAACCAATTGAATAGAGCTTCAACAAAGCTAGTCCAGTTCTTTGTACCTTAAGCAGCACTAATCTATGCATAAAGTTGTATTCCTCTTTCTTTATTCAAATGCCAAATATTTAATGAGGAAAAAAAAAGATAGGGCACTAACAACTGTTGTGAAGAAATTGGTAAAAAAGAATAGAAAAAGTAGCACGATCCTCAATTTCACAACATCATTTTAAAAACGGGATTAAGCTAATCAGTTTGCACTGTTTGGTTGCATGCTGAACTCACTGAATGGGATCCTGTTAAGAAACCGAGTTAAATAAGTTGATAGTGAGAAAACTATTTTTTAGATAAACCCTATATGTAGTGCCTGCCCTGCTTTATTTTTCTACTTATTGGTGGGTTAAGCAAGAAGTTTGAGTTTAAGATGGTAGGCCCATAAATATTTTCTCCCAAAATTTAGAGCCTTCTTCATACTAAAATTATTGATAGCTAGGTACGTACCTACTACCATTAGGAGTGTGATGCATACATAAGTCAAATCATATCCATGGAAGTGACGTGTTGAAGCTGAGTCAGCAAGACATTCCTGAGTGAGAATTGTCTTCACTCTTGTAAGACACCCTAGAGGTACAGGTGGACTAACAGGAAACAGAGCTGGGTGTGCCTTGTAGGAGACTCTATGAAAGTGAGATTGTACTTGCTTAAAATGCAAGAGGAGGGCCTATGTGTCAAATATGGAAACCTTCCCCATGTGTGCCTTTTACCTCTAATAGAGATGCCAAATGATGGTGAAAAAAAGGGGAAGTTTATCTTGAGGCATACGCCACCACTACTCTTTAGGGAAAGGGAAAAAATGGATACCAAGAGAGACTTCTTTTCTTTTTTTATGGTCATGAAAGTGTGAGATGCAAAGCTGATTGGTGGAGTGTTTTCTTTTTCTTCTATAAGGGATAAGAGGTTCGAAAGGGACAATGTACCAGCAACAAATGTGAATTTCATGATTGGCCTGCAAGGGAATGTAAAAATGTCTCAAAACATGAAAAGCGACCTTGCAAAATGTTCACCCTTGTTTAAGCAAAGGGTGTAGAGGTCTCCTCTTTATCTCTCTCACCCTCTTCTTATTATGTCCCTCATGTTTGTTACACCTGCATGAGCCACACCCACTTCACCAAATGGGGTGGCTGCAATCCCTCATCTCTCCACTCAAGAAGCTTTGGTTCCGGATGCATTCAACTCAAAAGAAGAGTACGTTCCATTCCATCACACATTCCATACCTGCATTATTCTCTTACTCATGCTAGTTTTCTCAGAAATGCTTTTGTCATCTCTTCTTCGCATTGCATTTAGCACAATGCTTCTCCTTCTATTCTTGAAACACTAGTTCACTACATGCAACGCACTTCCCTCCTTCACCTGCCTTTCGATGAGATTTTATAGAAATTAAGTGCAAGTTTGCAATGCCTAATCACTTGAATTCTTTCAAGCGTTTTTCTTCCCACACCCAACTTCTCCCTCGCCCTTTGTCCTATTAGCTAGGCGCAGGCATCATTTATTTAATTCTTTCTTCTCAGTCACAAATTTTCACAATTTTGCCTAAACATTTCAGGAAGAGGCATATACATTCTATATGAAGATGTCAAATCTTGCCCCTATGAAGACGTCCACGTCCTCTGGTCAATACTAGTGGAATCTCACGCTTCTTTGCCATTAAAAAAATGAGGGCTATGCACAAAACAGAATCGATGCGAAGTTCGTAATGTACATACATAAACTATTTATGATGTCCATACAGAGTGTTTTTCTTTTACTTTTTTTAAACTTTTGTAGCATCCACACATAGAATGATACTCTTCCTTTGATTTTTTTTTTTTTTTTTTCTTATGAAGCATCCATGAAGAGCTTACTTAAACATCCATCTTTTTTTCTGCTTAAATGCTTCCAAAACCTGTAGGACGGAGGAGAGTGACACAGTAAGAAAAATTTAGCTTTGAAAAACAAACTAAAGTCCTCAATAAGGGTTTTTATTGGTAAGCTGTCTATTTTAAGCAGTTGTTAAAATGGTAGCTTGTTCCCTTATTTTCCTGGTTGATGTTGATGCATGAAAGCTATCTGGAATGGATAGCCAACCTACAATCAAACATGTATACTAAATGTTAATTTGCACAAACTCGTCAGGAGTTTAGGAGTGCCTGATACACAAACTCGAATTTGTTATAATCTCCCTTATTTTTTAGAACTTAACATGTTATAATTTAAATTTGTTAGAATACTTTTTAAAATTTAAATTTAAATTTTTAATATCATGTTAATTTACTCTAAAAGTAACTAAAAATATATTAGCACTTTTAGTCACTATATTAATATTTAAGCTTTTTATGCTAACAACAAACTATCTCTAACTTTGTCCATTTTGTCCCATTATCTGAATCTTCTATATGGTAATCCTTTTATATTTCTCAAGATTCATTTGGTAAAAAATATCTATGAAGAATAATATCATGATATTTTGCTTTTTGAAATACTCATCTAACGATAAAAATATTTGGAGGAATAATGTAACGATATCCTAATCATTGGAAGCCTAAATTGTAGATTTATTGATTTGTTTTCTGATGAAAACTGATTTCCTGTACTAGAGAAATCAAAATACCTTATCATCACTGCTCGAAAACATAGTGGGGCTAGAATGATGTGGCCGAACTACTCCTAGTAGACTATGCGTGACCAAAAGCAGCAGTCAATTTAATTCGTAATGCGACCAAATTTTACTTTTGAACTTTGTTTCAATAAACCTACTAGGAAGACTGATAAATCTGGACAACCTGAGGCTGAGTGTAGTTTAACATTCTCTACGCAAAAATACGTTTTAGGGAAAAACTTTCTCACCCTCTACTAATCAAGACTTGCCTTCTTTCAAAATGAATTTATGTAATTTTTAAATTTCATAAAATAAAAAAATTAAATTTCAAAATATCTTCTTAGAGTTGTAATTTTTACATTCTGGAATAATTTCTCTAAAATGAAAGAAAGTACCTTAACTTTTATATTAAGGATGAAAGATGGAAAACTATATTGGCAGAAGTCTGTGAATAAAGAGAGGTCAACAAGATGCAATCTTTAGGTAAAGTATAATTTATTTTCAGATTCTCACAACTGTCACAGGATTGCAAATTTAGTTCCCAAAATAATATTGGCACCATAAACGGCATAACTTCGCTTCGGGAATAAACAATGTATTCAAACCTGTATGGAATTCAAACACGCAGGTATTCGAAAACTATGAATAGCTTCAGCCAGAATGGCCATCACCTACAAATATAATTGCATAATAGAATTGGCCAGTACGTTTCATCCAATTTTATGACAACTAACAAAAGTGATCTATTATCAGCAATGTGTCTATTAAATTATGATAGAAGTAGATATTGGAAATATCGGACTCCTTTAAAAACAGACAAGGGACAAGATCAACGCAAACTAGCAGTAGGGTAAGAAAGAAATAGTAATTCTTTTTTCAAGTTGATATAGTAATCTTCTTATTCATTCAAGCAATAACTTGAGCAATTCATGTGGATGAAGACAGAACAAGGATGCTTGCTATTATATTTGTCTAAAAATGACTGACATGTTATTACTTAGTAGATTACAGAAACGAATATTTGTTATTGCCCAATGACAAATATGGAGCAATGACAAGAATACCGAACAACCAAATTGCTGAGGACGAAAACAGTTGATTTAGAAACATATTGAGGTGAACACTTCCAGTGAACCGGAGTAATCAGCAAATGAAAAGCATTCACAAATAACGGCCAGTGAAAAAGGGGTGCTATAATGTAATAATTGATCACATGACAAATTGTGCTAAACTGGGAATCCTAAAATGCAACTAATATGAGCTATGCAGGGTACTAATAAGTACATATATGTTTATAACAATAACCCTTATGTGAATTAGGTACAAGCGGTTTTCAATTGTCATTTATAGTGGTGTCTTTTATACACATTATATTAAATTTTCCATTCATCTTCAGTAAGAATAATCATTCTTCTAACAAGGATGCTAAAAAGGTAAAAGCAAAAGCAGCTACTGCAAGCAATATATTGCAATCAAAGCAACACATAAACTACAAATACATGATAGGACTTACAGCATTATAAAGATGATAAAGAGGGGATTTCGGGGACACTTTGTAGCCAATTCTTAAAGTAGGTCTGACAATCTACCTCGGCATGAGAGAGAGCAGCAAGAGGAGTAACAGTGATCTGGAAAAACGAAAATGCTTAGTATGTACATATTAACTTTTTTGTTCTCAAATTTATATTACTCACATATCCTTCCTGCAAACATCTGTAGTCTGTATCATCGTCACCAAGTACGGAACCTCTCACCTACAAAAGATTAAAGATCACATCATTTTCCTTCTGTGAAGGACTAGGAAATGTTCATCCAAGTAAGATCATTTAGGGATTCCATATAGATTCACGTGATCACTGCTAATTCAGAAGTTGACAAAACTGAATGCTTGCATTCTGTGCTCTGGTTTGAGACAGTCCAAGCACATCATACTTAAGCAGAAGACTGACCTGTTTGGTGCTACAACAATATGGGTATTTCAAGAAAATAAAAAGAAAGGAAAAGGAAATCGACCCACCTCTCTTGCGAACAAAAGATGTTCTGGTGATACAGATGATGGGTCAAAATTCTTTGGTATATCTGTATCTGTATTGGTCATATCAGACGACATTTTTTGTTCTTCTGTCTCAGAGGTGACTAGCCTCCATCCCATCTTGATGATACTTTTACCCTGCTTGGTTAGCATGTAACCCTTTGTAGAGGCACACAAAAAAAAGGCCAAAAAATAGTTATAATTGATTGCATGATAAAGCAAAGCACTATATTTTCATAGCAAAGTTAGCAATGAAATGACAGTCTTTTATACAATTTCTAACTTCAATATTAGGATAGAAAAATAAATAGGATAAACATTTAAAACAACGTCCCCAAGTCTTTGATATGAATGCATTTGTGGGGATACAATATCAGCCTGCATAGGTCTAGCCTATTTTTCTGATCAGCCTGCTTGAAAGTCTATTTAATGGCCTACTTCGTAACAAGTCCTTTGAATTGGCTAACCAGCCTACCACTAAATAGGATAACAGACTTGAAAGACTGTAAGTCAACGAACCTAAACCTTTAAATAGATCAAAAATATATAATTTAATGACATTCAAATAAAAAAATTCAATGTAATGATAATAGTATATTATTTATATTTACCTAAATAGATTAGCTTGATGGACTTAAAATGTTTTTCAGTTGGCCGAAAGCCTGATCTTTGTAGATAAATAGCCTCACTTATTTAGTAAATAGACTCAGCCTGAGGCGGACCCAATACAAACTGGCCATAGGCCCCAAAAGTGCGTCTTTAGTTTGACGTTGAACCTCCAATGAAAGGTCATTTAAAGTAACTTCAACTTGGATGTGGATCATGGATTAGCGTTTGAATTTATTCAATACAAAACCAAAAATGCACTAAAAGGATTTTACCCATAGGCCTAGTTTTTAGGATTTAACCAAGACAAGTTTTTGGGAGGAATGGTATAATTTTAGCAAAAAGAGATTTAGATACACAAATTTTGCAGCAACTTGAAAACAAGGAAAATACTAGGATTGAAAAAAAAAATATCATATTTATCTATCGTAAATCAAGTCCTAAACATTCTACTGACCTCTATCTCTTGTTGGAAATATACTAATGTGAAAAAATATGTTTTCCGCTTTAAACAAAGGAAAACCTTTAAAAATGTTTCTCACTTTAAACAAAGCCTGACCCTTTAACAGGCATAATAAAACTACGCTAAGAAGAAATCAATGTTCATTGATGAAATCTACAATTATTATCGTACAATTAATAACAATAAAAAAAGTTTAAAGTGGTTCCTGCACAATTAAAACCAAGTATGAAAAAAAGAAAGCCTATCTGGCTAGATCCCATTGATCATTTATCACAAGGAAAACATACAGATTGGAAAAATAATTGCAATATACCTTATGGTTAGTAACATCGGTTGGCACATCTACATTCAAAAAACATTTTCTAGGGTAGCTTGGATTCTTTGCTTCAACCAGTACAGCACTTATGATAGGTAGGCATACTTGTGCAGCAAGTGCGAAGTCATTTAGGTTACTCTTTCCTTTAACCCTGAATATAGAGTAAGCTCCAAATGGTGAAACAGGTTAATGAAAAGCTGTTGCCATGGTAAGATATAAATGAAAGAATGTTGAAATAGTTAATAACACCGAAGAGCCACATTACTCGGGACATTCATTCAATTACCAGTCACACTCACAATTATACAAGCTAACAAAATGCTGTCAAAAATAATTTTTCAATAAATATTCAAGATAAATCCAGAAATATAGCACACCAAAAGCAGATTGCAAATATGCCATACCAGTTATATGAAAGAGAGATAGAGGGTACATCATTGAAGAAGGCCTCTCGGGCTCCAGCTACAGTACCCGAGTAAACTCTGCAAAGAGACGTATTCGATAAGGATATGGGCAATTCATGAAGTAATAACTACTGAAGCAACTAGAGTGGAAAGAAATATTATTTAAATCACAATTGGGGCACATCTCAGATTTCAAGGAACTGCAATCATCATTTTCATTTCAATGCTTACAATGATAATGGAAATTGCAATTTGAAGTTAATGGAAAACTTTTCAAAGGATAAACTTATTATATTAAACGACCTTTTTTTACATCAGTTACAATCAGGTTCAGGATTTTTACTCGGGATAGATTTTGAGCAGCATAGAAAATTATAAATTACTTGTTTGGGGAAATTAGATTGTTTCCAACAGGAAAAAAGGTTAGATCATAATCTATAGATTTTAAGATCAAATTGATATAGATCACTCCCTCATATGTAAAAATTTCAACTAAAAAGGTCATAATAAATGAAGATGGTTGTCAGAGGAACAACACCAATTTTTACATAACTAATTTGCTTACTCCCACCCAAGGAAGAGGGCTTTGCATCTGCCTCCCCATTCATTGTTTATCAACAAACATGCTTTCGTTCTAAATTCATAGAGATTCATTTGAAATTTACAAGTAGAAAAGTTATCATGTGAAAGGAAAAGATGATGCATACATGTGATAACCGCAGTTGCTACCCTTGTTTATGCCACTGACTACCTGAAAAAATGGATATAACACGCATCAGCAACAGGCTGGACGTGTCTTGTCATTTTTTATTTAACTATTTAGGCATAGCTTGGTCAAATAGATCCTACATGCAGAGAACGCGATAGCACCAACAGCAGAATTAGGTTAAGAAAAAAAAAAACAAAACAGCCGGAAATCTGGTGACCTATAATCGTTCCTATTCACTCATTACTAGTCACTGAGCTACGTCAAGCAATGCGATCAATCAATCAACAGTTACTGCCTTCAATTGTTTGAAAATATTACAAGCTGTAGCCGTATAATTAGGAAGGAAAAAATTGTGCAGAACTAAAACTGAAGAAGCAAAGCATAGCATAACAGAGGTACCAAATCAGGTACTGTGGGAAAGAGAGCTTTGGAAATCCCTAGAGAAGCACAATCAGCGGGCGTCCCTGTCAAGAGAATAATGTAAGCAACGATTTGTAATGTGAAGTAATAACGAAGTTGTATTAAGAACGGGAACTGAGAAACGAACCAGAAACCGCAAATGCGGTGGTTCCGTCGATTTTGACTTGCTTAGCGGCTATTGGACGGAGCCAAGTGATGCTGTGACTAACAGCTGATTTCTCGCTGCAAAAACGAAGAAATAAAAATGGTGAAGCTACGGATTAGAAAAGGCGGTGAAGAAGAGTGGAAATGCTACCTATCAGGAGCGCAGACTTGAATGTTGAAAAGATTGGCGGCGACGAGTGATTGAACCAATGCTCGTAAGCCAGGAGCATCGATACCGTCGTCGTTGGTGATCAGAATCGTCCCCAGTTTTCCTCCTTCCATCTCACCAACTATTAACACACACTTTCCTTCTTTTCCATTTCTATATAATCAAATGTATACTGTTATAATTTTTTTTATAAAATAAATAAATAAATATAAATATATATATATATTGTATGATTGGTTCATTATATAAAAATAAAGTTATTAAATATATTATTTACTGTATTAAAATTATGTCGGAATTATACTAAATCAAACATTTTAAACAGTTTAATCATAATATGTATAGTTGCAGTTTTTTAAATTTATTTAGGAGTCTATTCTGTTAGTTTATTTTTTACTTTTTTTCTTTATTATATTTTTTATTTTTCTATGTCAATTTTTTTATTACAACTTTTGTATGATAAATTTAAAATATTATTAAAGATACTATAAAAAAATCAATTTAGATATAACAAATGGAAAATGATAAAAAAAACATCCTTCTTCTAATTATTATCTTTGTTATTTTTTTTATAAATGAGTTAGAAATATTTTTGAAATTTATAGAAATTTAATGGATTCACCGCGAAATTAGAAATGCCTGAGAGTGAGAGATTAGATCAATTTGTAAAAAGTTTTAGATTGAGTTTATAGATATACTGATATAGAAAGGATTCTAAATAAATTTTTATATGTATAAACCACTTTTAACTCTTCACTTGAATGACATTTGACAAAGAAGTAGTTTGTGGAACAAGTTTTAATATATTCTTCAGTTAAATAACACATGTGACAGAAAAATAACTGTTTCTAAAACTTCAATCATTTCAAATGAGAAGTTGTGATGTGACAACTTATTGGATACACATCAAAATTTATAATCTTACACTCCGTAATTCAAAATACAAAACCTAAACCTATTATACTTGATATAAGATTTAAATTATTATAAATAATTTATATAATTAGATACTTTTGTATGATGTTATATGTTTTCTAAATGATTTTTTTAGAATTAGATTCAGTTCAAACAAATAATTACAAATATAAATGAATATAACTTTTTACAAAGTTATTGGTCCACCTTGACATATTTATTCTTTAATTAATATAATCCTAATAGTCATTATAGATTATATATTTAACTAATGTAATCGTAATATCCATTATAGATTATATATTTTAAATATATTAAATTTTATTTAAAATAATATTTTTATTATCGTACTGTATTAATATATTATTGTGTAAGTTAATTGTAGTTTAATAATATATTTATTGAATTTCATGTTTGTGTACCATTATTTATTTAAATTTTACGCATTTGTTTATTATGCTAATATAATAATTGAATTTGTTATTGCTTTGCATTTATATGAGGTAAATATAAAAGTAAGTTTGAATGCAAATTTTATAAATGTTTGGTGAAATTAAATTATTTAATTATGTTGTCGTTGTTTCCGTAGCAATGTAAATTTATTTAATTTTAAAACAAGACAATAATTGCAATTTAGGGTGATATTTAGTTCCTTTGCAATTCGTAAAAAAATATAAATTTGTCAATGTATTTAAATTATATTTAAACTATAAGAACATGCATCACTGAATTTATTTTTTTGTGTGAAGTTGAATACAAAATTAAAACACGTCATTAATGTTTTGTTGAAGGTTTAAAAACGGAATTGGATTTTTCAAACATTTATTGTGCTAATTAGTTAATTATACTACATAAATTAAACAAAAAACTAACTCATTCATTATCCCGCTAAAGTACTTATTTATGGCATTTGTTTTTCTAAATATATGCCATATTAATCATAAATCTTGAAATGTAAATCACACTTAAAATAATAGAATGGACTGAGTTTGCAAATTGATATAAAGGTTAATTATTTAATACTTTAGTAACAAAAGTATCTCAAAATTAATTTCACACACTAAGTTAATAAAGTTAATATATATATATATATATATATATATATATATATATATATATATATTTTT